>Ga0247609_10001838_pt1 | contig 23856 bp, 17 predicted proteins | sample 172DNAGHGlowgp2_FD_193487 | JGI IMG/M metagenome (GOLD analysis project Ga0247609, IMG submission 193487) | Sheep rumen microbial communities from Palmerston North, Manawatu-Wanganui, New Zealand - 1728 DNA GHGlow gp2 | ecosystem: Host-associated > Mammals > Digestive system > Stomach > Rumen ...
ATCCAGAAATATTCAAAAGTTGTAATTTCTCATTTACTACAATTACTGAAAGAATGCAAGAAAGTGCTTTCTTAATTAGTAATCTAACTATTGAAGTAGTAGATGAAGAAGATGATCGTGATGTTAAGTATCACTATGAAAATGGTTTAATAAACTTTGTTGAATATATAAATGAAGGCAAAAACGTTCTTCATAAAGTAATTAACTTTAATGGTATTAAACAAGGTATCGAAGTAGATATTGCTCTTCAATACCAAGAAGGATATAACGAGAATATCTTATCATTTGTTAATAACGTAAAAACAAGTGATGGTGGTTCTCATGAAACTGGTTTCAAATCAGGTATTACTAAAGCCTTCAATGACTATGCAAAAGATAATGGTTTCTTAAAAGGAAAAGAAACTTCTTTCGAAGGCTCTGATGTTCGTGAAGGACTAAGTGCTGTAATTAACTTAAAGATTCCTGAAAAATTATTACAATTTGAAGGACAAACAAAAGGTAAATTAGGTACACCTGAAGCTAGAACAGTAACGGAACAAATAACATATGAAGGAATGAAATTCTTCTTAGAAGAAAATCGTGAAATAGCTAAAACAATCGTTGAAAAAGCATCACGTTCTAAAGTTGCTCGTGAAGCAGCTCGTAAAGCAAGAGATGCTGCTCGTAGCGGTAAAGGAAAAGAAAAGAAAGATAAAATCCTTTCTGGTAAACTTGCTAAAGCTACAGGTAAAGATGCTAAACTAAATGAACTATTCATCGTCGAGGGAGATTCAGCCGGAGGTTCTGCTATTAAAGGTAGAAACAATGTAACTCAAGCAATTCTTCCACTTCGTGGTAAAGTATTAAATACTGAAAAAGCATCTCAAAATGAAATAGGTTCAAACGAAGAATTAAATACGCTTCAATATGCAATTGGAGCAGGTATTGGAAACGAATGTGATCCTGAAGAATCTAATTACGGAAAGATTATAATCATGACCGATGCCGATGACGATGGAGCACATATTCAAATATTACTATTAACATTCTTCTATAGATTTATGAGACCTTTAATTGAAAAAGGTATGATTTATGTTGCTAATCCACCATTATATGGTTTAGACTTTGGTAAATATAAAGAATATGTAGCAACTGATGAAGAACTAGAAGAAAAGAAAAAAACTTCTAAAGGCTTCAAAGTACAAAGATTTAAAGGTTTAGGTGAAATGGACGCTAAAGAACTATATGATACAACAATGAGTCCAGCAACACGTAGTTTAATCAAAGTATCCATTACAGATGCTGCATTAGCAGAAAAAAGAGTATCTGTTCTAATGGGTGATAAAGTAGAACCACGTAAAGAGTGGATTGAAGAAAACGTCGATTTCACATTAGAAGACAACTTTAAGAGGTGATAGTTATGGCAAGAAGAAAAGTAGAAGAACAATCAATTATTGAAAAAATATATGACTATACCTTAGAAGATATCATGGGGGATCGTTTTGGTAGATACGCAAAATCAATTATTCAAGATCGTGCCTTACCAGACGTAAGAGATGGTCTAAAACCAGTACAAAGAAGAATTCTTTATACAATGTGGGAAGACCGTAATACTGCTGATAAACCATATCGTAAATGTGCTAAAGCAGTAGGGGATGTCATGGGTAAATACCATCCACATGGCGACTCTTCAATCTATGGTGCCATGGTTTATCTATCACAAGATTGGAAAATGCGTGATCCGCTTGTTGATATCCATGGTAATAATGGTTCAATCGATGGTTATGGACCAGCAGCAGCACGTTATACAGAATGTCGTTTAACAAAACTTGCTGAAGTAATGTTAAAAGATATAAATAAAAATACTGTTGAAATGGCACTTAACTATGCCGATGAAGACTATGAACCAACTGTCTTACCAGCTAATTTTCCAAATATTTTAGTAAATGGATCCACTGGTATTTCTGCTGGTTATGCAACAAATATTCCACCACATAACTTAGGTGAGGTAATCGATGCTACAATTAAACGTATCGAAACTCCTAACTGTCGTCTAGATACAATTCTAGATATCATTAAAGGACCTGACTTCCCAACTGGTGGTGTAATCGAAGGTAAAGAAGGACTTGTTCAAGCTTATGAAACAGGTCGTGGTAAAGTAGTAGTAAAAGCTAAAACTGAAATCGTTGAAGATAAAGGTAAAAAGCAAATCATTATTCATGAAATACCATATGATGTTTTAAAAGAACAATTACGTAAAAAAATAGAAGATATTAAAATAGATAAAAAAGTTGAAGGTATCGTTGATGTCTTTGACGTATCTGATGAAGAGCATATGGCAAAACTTATTATTGAACTTAAAAAAGATGCCAATGCTGAAGTAATTCTAAATTACTTACTAAAGAACACTGATTTACAAGTAAACTATAACTTTAACGTTGTAGCAATCGTAAATAGAAGACCTAAACAATTAGGTATTCTAGAAATTCTAGATGCCTTCATTGCTCATCAAAAAGAAGTAGTTACAAGAAGAACTCAGTTTGATTTAGATCATGCTAAAGCAAGATATCATATCTTAGAAGGTTTAGTAAAAGCAATTTCTATTCTAGATGAAGTAATTAGAGTAATTAGAGCATCTAAAAATAAAGGCGATGCTATTGATAACTTAGTTAAAGAATTCGAGTTTACTCAAGAACAAGCTAAAGCTATCGTTGAATTACAATTATATCGTTTAACTAATACTGATATAGTTGATATCGAAAGCGAAATGAAAGATCTAGAAAACAAGATTAATATCTGGACACAAATTCTAAATAACGAAGAAGCTTTAAAACATGTTATGAAGATTGAACTTAAACAAGTTAAAAAAGAATTTGCAACTCCTCGTCGTACTGAAATAAGAGACGAAGTAACAGAAATTAAACTTGATACAATCGATTTAATTCCAAAAGAAAATGTTATCGTTGTTGCAACAAATGATGGTTATGTAAAACGTATTCCACTTAAGTCATATACATCTGCTGCAGCAGATCCAACAGTATTAAAACCTGGTGACTTTATAAGAGGATTCTATAGTACAACAACATTAGATAACTTACTAATGTTTACTAACTTAGGACATTACTTATATATACCAGTTCATGAAATCATTGAAACTAAATGGAAAGAACTAGGAAAACACATCTCTAACTTAATTCCATTAAGTGAAGAAGAAAAAGTAATTAGTGCAATGATTCTAGATGATAAATCAATGAATGTAATCATGGCTACTAAGAACGGTACAACAAAACGTACTAACGTTGGAGACTTAATAGTAAGTAGATGGACTAAACCAGTTAATGCCATGAAGTTAAAAGATGGTGATGAACTAGTATCAGTAACTAAAGATAATGGTCGTGCAATCTTCGTAACAGAAAATGGTTACTACATTAATATTGATGCTAATGAAATACCAATCGTTGGTGCTAAAGCATCTGGTGTTAAAGGAATTAACTTAAAAGAAGATAATGTTGTAACATGTATCTCACCAGCACCAGACGATGAATACTTAGCAGTATTTACAAATAAAAATACTGGTAAACGTATTAAACTATCTGATTTAGAAACAATGACTAGAGCTAAGAAAGGATCTACTTTAATTAAGAAAGTTAAATCTAATCCATATCTAGTAGAAAATGCTATTCCAGTTGGACTACATGACCAAATAGGTATTAAATCAGATGGAGAATTTACTGAAATAAAATCAACAGAATTATCAATTATGGATCTAGCATCTACAGGTTCAACAATCTCTAAAACTGATATCGAAGAAACATTCAAAGTATCAGAACTAAGAGAAAGAAAAGCAGAACTATATGCAGATGGTAAAAAACCAGAACCTAAAGTAGAAGAAACTACTGAAGAAATTCCTGAAAAAAAAGAAGTAGAAGAACTAACAATAGATGATTTCATTGAAGATTTTAAACTATAAAAGAATCACAAATAAGTGATTCTTTTTTTATTTAAAATACGAATACAATTGTTTACGTAAATAGATTGTTAAATAAAAAATACAAAATTTTTGGGAAAAAGCCGAAAATATGTTTAAAAAGTTATCGACATATTAACAATTTTTCCAATTATGATTAGTGTGTCTTTAAAAATAAAAAAAACATGATAAAATATACATGAGTGGGCGAAATTAGATAGATTAGATTCGACACAAAGGAGAGGAGGATAGTTATATATATAAAGAAAAAATATTAATTGCGCCAACAATTAATATTTCACGTGATAATGTATTTTCCTATTATTATCATTATCATTGTAATATTCTTTTTATAAAAATGCAACAAAAATGTGCGAATATACACAAAAATGTGAAAAGTAATATTACGGCTCTTATCATAGCATTATGTTTAAAAAAGTCAACACAAAAGTGTAAAAATAATTCATATTATGTATATTTGTAACTTTTAAATAGGAAAAAATCTAAAGAAAGGGAATAAGGTTTCATTAAATAAATTATATCTATCATAATTAATTTAATAGTAAATTTTAGAAGCACTTAGTGTTTATCAACGAAGAAGAGAGATTAGAAATATTAACTAAGGCTGATATAGGAGAATATGATAATAAATATTTTAGATACAAAAAAGAAGAAAAGGAATTATTAGATAGAATGCCGAAAAACCTAAATGAAGCTTTCGCTTTATTAAAAAAAGAGAAGGGCATAACTTTTAAAGAACTATCTCAAAAAACAGGATTATGTGAGAGAACTTTAATTAGATTAGAGAAAAACAATGGTAGAAAAATTGATTTTAGGACTTTAGTTCTAGTTTGCTTGGAAATGAATTTGTTTCCAATGGTAAGCTTAGAATTGTTTAGATTAAGTTCAATTAATTTGGAAGATGGATCTATTAGGTCTAATGTAATTAAAGAAATGCTATTCTGTAGAAGAATCCCTGTAGTATCGAAAATAGAAAAAGCATTTAGTTTATTCTAGAAGGAAATTTTAAAAATTTTCTTCTTTTTTTATGAAATTTAAATACCGTGAAGTCACTTTTATGAACATAATTAAAAGAAAAAAATAATCAAATATTTTGTTTTGTCCATAGAATCAAGTTGAAAACAGTGACTTCTAGTTCGTCTTTAACACGATACATTTATATTTTATATTTGAATTAAGTGAAAGGAGAGAAGTCAGATGAAATATGTTTTCCCATATTGCTTTTGCTATGTTAGACTACCTACTAGAGCAAAAAAGTAAATCAAACAAAACAAAACAACAAAAAAGAAAAGGAGAAATAAAAAATGAATAATTATGAAGATTACCTTACGGTAACAAGTAACGGTTTAGATGTTGACGCCAATAATATTGATGCAAATTGTATAACATCTAAACAAAACACATTTAGTCTAGATTCTAGTGGAAATCTAACAGTTAATACAATAACAATAAATGATGCATCATCAAATCCACTAAGCTTTGAAGCAATTTTTAACAGAATATATCCAATTGGAGCAATTTATATTAGTACTATAGATACAAACCCAGGTATTCTATTTACTGGAACTTGGGAAAGAATTGAAGGAAGATTTCTAATTGGATCAAGTTCTAGTTATGCTGCAGGAACAACAGGAGGCGCTGCTAGCCATACCCACACATCAGCAACCCATAGCCATACATCAGCAGCCCATACACATGGATATGGCTCATTATATTCAGCGATAAATTTTGCTGGTACAAGTGGAACATTTTATAAAACTAAGACAGGTATATCTTTTACTTGCAATGAGAAAAAAGCTGATACAGGAGCAGGTTCGACAAAATCAGCAACCAAGACAGAAGGAGTTCAAGTATACGGGACAACTGGTTCAACAACACCTGGAAACACTGGTTCAACAACTCCTGGTAATACAGGATCAAGTTCTTCACTTCCACCTTATTTATCAGTCTATATTTGGAAAAGAATTAGTTAGGAGGGACTGTTTATGTTAAAAAGAACAGAACTTACAAACTTAAGCACTAAGGATACAAAAACCTTTTTGAATTATGACGGGACAATCACCATTGAACTCTACAAAACTAATATAACCAATAGTGATTTAAAAAAATCCAGATCATCTTCAAACATAGGAACAGCGGTAGCTGACACTTATATCTATCCTGGAGATGCTAATGTAACAACATACAATCAAGATATATTAAAAATAGGTTCGGATAGCAGCCATAATCAATATCGTACATTAATAAAATTCAATTTGCCTAATATACCAGCCAGTTATACTCTTATAAATGCAACTTTAGGACTTGTTGGTTATGCTGATACAAATTACGATGACTTTAATTCAAATACAATCGTGGAGGTTCACAAGGTAACACAAGATTGGACCGAATCAACAGCAAAATGGTCTAATATGAACGATAAGTATAATCCTAAAATTGAAGAATTCTTTTATAGTAGGAGGTCTGATGCCTCTAGCGGAACAGAAGTTATAGCTAAAGGATCTTATGCCAATATCACAGACTTGGTAAATAGTTGGTATAATGGCGAAGATAATTATGGATTGATGTTAAAAGCAACGAACGAAACATATAATAGTAACATCTTGGCAGGATATTATTACTCGAAGGATAACACCATAACAAGCACAGATATCAAACCAAGATTATCATTAACTTTTAGAAACTATAACGGCCTTGAAAAGTATTTATCATATTCAAGTCAATCTCACGAATTAGGATCTACATATATTAATCATTTTAATGGTAATTTAACTTCTACATTTACGGTAGCAAATACAATAAGTGGACCATTACCAGTTACATTGGATCTAGTTTATAATACAATGGATGTCAACTTAAACAATGATTATGGTTATGGTTTGGGCTTTAAACCGAATTTATTACAGTTAATTAACGAGCTCACAATAGATAATGAAACTATTTTAGAATACCTTGATGAAGACGGAACAAAGCATTTGTTCTATGAAGATAATGGTACATATAAAGATAAAGAAGGATTATCCCTTGAAATACTATTAGATAATGGTAATTATCTAATGAAGGATAAAGATAAAAATCAGAATAAATTTGTTATTCATAATGGAACCTATTATCTAGAAGAAATAAAAGATACAAATAATAAAATAGTAACAATTACTTATGACTCTAATAATAGAATTACCAAGGTCATGGATGCTTCTTCTAACGAAATAAATGTAACATATACAAATAATAAAATATCATTTATAAGTCCACACAAGACAGTTGAAGTGAATTTAACTAACAATAAAGTAACAAATATTGTTGATTTAGGAGACACTTTAACAATAAACTATAATTCAAATAATTTAATTGAACACATTATTAATTCAAATAATTTGAAAACTAAATATGAGTATTCAAATACACTTACAAATAAAATTAGTAAAGTAACAGAGTACAGTAAAAACAACAATGAAGGGAATTACATTGAGTTCACTTATAACGTTAAATCTACATCAATTTCGGATAGAAAAGGCCATGTTAATACTTATGTATTTAATAATCGTGGTAATACAGAATCAATAAGTGACATAGATGATAGTTTTAATCTATCAAATGCCTATGGAAAAATGTATAAATATGGAGAGGAAGATACTTCAGCAGTAAATAAGATTGTTTTAGATTCAAATCTAGTAAAAGGCGTTTATAACATAATTGATTATGACAATGTATACTCATTTACTTGCTCAAGTCCTAATATAACATTAAATGCTAACTGGACTTCGGATCCATATATCCATAAAGAAGTTTGCAAAATAACTTCAACTGATAATTCATCTAACATCTATAAAGAATATAATGTTAGTAAAGGCAAGTATTATACTTATAGTTTATATATTAAAAACACAAATAGTCTTAAAATATCTTTATCATTTGATAATGAAGTAGAAGAATTGGAAATAAATGAAGTTAATAACGATTATAAAAGATATGATTTAACAATTTTTTACCCTGCTACAGCAACATCACAATTAAAATTCACAATATCACCAACATCTGTTGGTTCAATAATAATTGATGCCCTTCAATTAGAAGAAGGAGAGGTCGCAAATTATTATAATATAGTTAAAGATAGTCAATTTAATAATCTAAATAATTATGAAATTAGTTCACAAAGAGCTGTAGGACGACAATGGAATTATAATATTGAAGATATTACCCCTGCTGTAGATAATGTAACGATGGACGGAAGTAAGGTTTTAAAACTTATAAATAATCCATTAATTCAAACATCAGTAGCACAACACTATAATCTTAGCGGTGATGCTGGAGATGTATATGAGCTGTCCTTTTGGTACAAAAACGAGGGAGTTAAAAGGGATGGTACAGAGTATGATCAAGCAATGGAGCCAGCTTTCATATTTGCAAGGCCAGTATTTTTTAATAATAATGAGGAACCAGTAATAAATGATGAACCTGAATATTTAACGGAATTTAATAACGACTGGCATTATTTTTCAAAAAAGTTCATAGCTCCTACAAACTATACATCTGTAAGTTTTAATCTAATGAGTTATAGAAACTCTAATAATTGCTATATTACAAATCTGGCTTTATTTAAAGATATGGATAGTTACTCTTATATTTATGACAGTGAAGGTAATTTGATTTCAGCAACGGACTTAGATAAAGAAACAAGTGAATTCTCTTATAACTCAAACAATCAATTAATTAAAATAACAACACCTAAGGGCAAGCATTATAAATATGAATACGATAATAATGTAACCGATAGATTAATAAAGGCGATATCTCCAACTGGAATTAATAATAGTATCACATATGATTCATATGGTAATCCAATTAGAACAAGAATAAAAAATACAGATGCATTTTCTGAATTAGAGAATACAAGTTATTATTTAAGACTAAGAGGAACAGAAGGGTATTTTCATATTAATGCTGATAAAACAATATGTATAAGGACGTCTGATTGTTCTCATGATATGTTTAATATAATAATTATAGATGATACACATATTAAACTACAATATGCGATTTTAGCAGACTACTATATTAAGAATAATAACGGTGTATTGAAAGTTTCATATGGTGATAGCAATAACGTATTTGAAGTAATAAAACATACTAATAATAGTTATTCATTAGTATCAAACAACTTAGCAATAACACTTAATAATGATTGGTCATTATCTTTAGAAACATACAACGAAACTAATAACAATCAAATGATCTTGTTAGAGAAAACAAATTATAAGTGTTTTATTGAAAATGAAGCTACTTATTCACCAGATGGTAGGTTTATAACTGAAACTAAGGATTCTACCGGTAAAAAGGTAACATATGACTTTAATGCTACAAACGGTCTTATTAATAGTATTACAGACCCAAATAATACTAGTACTAATTATACATATGATAGTAAGTTTAGAACTACCAATATTACTAAAGACAATCAGTCAGTATCTTATGAATATATTAATAATAATCTATCTAAGATAACACATGGTACTAAGAACTATTTATTTAATTACGATGAATATAACAATACATCAAGTATTGCTATAAACAATAATACTTTAATTAACAATTATTATGATAACAATAATGGTAATTTAACTAGAGTCTTATATGGTAACAATAATGAAATAAACTATGCCTACGATTCGTTTGATAGATTAAAAACCATTATCAAATCAAACGATGCTTATACTAATTACTATGATAACTTGGGAAGAGTAATAAAGTTAACATCTAACAATGAAACTTATAAATATAATTATGATTTTGCATCAAGATTATCTGGTTATATCTATAATGATTATGAAACTAATTATAATTATGATAAAGATAATAATGTCATTACAAAGACAGAGAAGCTAAATAATCATAATTATACATACAACTATAGCTATAACGATGAGAGCGCTTTAACTCAATTATCAATTAACAATACTAACTTTAATTATAATTATGACTATTTAGGTAGATTGGTTAGTAACAACATTAATAATCATTGTAATACAGCATATGAATATATTACTCATGGTAATAAAACAAGCTTAGTAGTTAACAAAGTGATAGATAATGGGGATACTTATGAATATACATACGACAATCTCTACAATATTACAGAAATAAAAAAGAATAACAATTTAACTAATAGGTATTATTATGACAGTCAATCACAACTGGTAAGAGAAGATAATCTTCTTGATAATAAAACTATCAATTTTATTTACGATAACTGTGGTAATATCTTATCTAGAAAAACATATACATATGGAACGTCAACTTTATTAGATGAAGACACATATGAATATAACAATTCTAATTGGCAAGATTTATTAACAAAATTCAATAACGAGTCTATTACGTACGATAATATTGGTAATCCTTTAACTATAGGTGATAAAACTTTAACATGGATGAATGGTAGAGAATTAGCAACATATAGTGATGGAGTTAATAATATCTCTTACAAATATAACTTAAATGGTGTTAGAACGTCCAAAACAGTGAATAATATAACCACTAGTTACTATTTAGAGGATACATCAATTATATTTGAAGATAGAAACGGAACTGTGTTATACTATATTTACAACGGAGATGAATTATTAGGATTTATTTATAATAACAGTACATACTACTATCATAAAAATATGTTTGAAGATATCATAGGTATATATGATTCAAACTATAATGAGATAGTTACATATGAATATGATACATGGGGAGTTATAAAAAATATAGCTGATAATAGTAGCATTAATTTAGGAGCAATCAATCCGTTTCGATATAGATCGTACTATTATGATGAAGAAACACAACTGTATTATTTAAATAATAGATACTATAATCCAATACTAAGAAGATTCATAAACGCCGATTATTATGTATCAACAAATCAAGACATAAATGGTCATAACATGTTTAGTTATTGTAGCAACAACCCAATAAATAAAACCGATTTTAATGGATATTTATGGGGGAGATTGCTTGGAGGACTTGTCGTTGGTGCAACAGTGGGATTTATTAGTGGATTGATGAATGGTGAAAGCGGCAAAGAATTATTAGCGTCAACTTTAAAAGGCGGATTAACAGGCGCAATAACAGCAGTTGTAGCACCTGCTACATTTGTCGAAACAGCATTAGTTGGGGTTTCAACAGCTTTAACAAGTCAGACAGTTGATGGAGTAGTAAAAAACGAAAAATTTGATTCTAAAGAATTCATATTTGATGCAGTAATAGATACAGGAATAGGAATGATAACAAATAATTATTCAGGTAAAAAAGTACCAGGGGCTAAACCAAAGACAATTAAAACTGATTTATCAGGTAAACACGCTCAAAGAAGCTATAGAAACTTATCTGTTGAAAGCATCGCTAAGTCTGCTGCGGTTGCCCATAATACAAAAAGTTCAAATAAAGGCAAAAAAAAGTACAATAATTCAAGCTCTAAAAATCCAATTCTTGTTGGCAAGACTTGCCCTAATAAGTATATTGCCCCAAGTCCGTTTGACAATCTACTAAATCCATACTTATTCTTGAATAAGAAAGAATGGTGGTTAAAATGAAAATAAATGACAAGATAAGTGAGATAGTTTATAAAAAAACTCATAAAAAAACAATCCCCTTTGAATTCACAATAAAAACAAGCGACATATATAAGCGAATAATAGAGAGTCTAAAAAATGAAGGCTTTTTAGGTAGAAAAGTTGTAATTCCAATCAACAATAATTCTTCCGAATATGAATTTTATTTTATGTACAAAATAGTGAAAAAACCTAATTTCTTTACTGCCGGAGCAATTGAAATGTATTTGTTTTCTAATATGGAGTATATAACAGAAGACATATATACGGAATATTACGAGTATGGTTTTTACAATATATATGAAGAATTACAAAAAGACATAAAGAAATATAAGTATAATAAATATAGACATGGATTAATATTAGTTTGTAACATCAATGAAGAAAATGAATATTCTGATAAATTTATATATGAAAGCCCATATTCTGAAACGGGAACTGTAATTTTACCAGTTTGTTTAATAGAGAAAACAAAAAAAGTTTATGTCACAACTATTGTTACAAACAATAAATCAGTGTTATATGAAACTCTTTATAAAGGTTTAAGAAAAGATTTTGTAAAAGTTATCAGTGAACATTGCGATATGAATAATGAAAAAGATGAGAAATAATAAATATTTGTTAATCTTTATATTAGTGTTCTTCATATCAACTAACATAGTATTTGCCAAAAATTATAAAGTAATCGATTTGACAATAGATTTTGACGAACGAGTATGGAATGTTTTTGAAACAGATAGCTTAATGGATGACCCAAATACGAAAAAAATGGGTTGGAATTACGATCAACTAATGGCGTTAAAGCATTCGTGGGAAGAAGATGACATATATTTGGTATCCATATTGCAACAAAATGAACTGGCTATATATGTAAGATCATATAAGAATCGCAATATAAGTAATTTGAACTATCAAACTACAGAAGCTATTGAAGCGTTAAAAGAGGACTTAAAAAATGAATATAGTACCGAAGCAATAATAGAAGAAAACATAAATGAATACAAATATTTAGTTTTCAATTACTATGATGATTATAATTATTTAGAATATCTAACAGTTATTAACGGCAAATTCTATGATATTTACTTAGAAAAAAGAGACAAAATAAATTCTTCAGACGAAAACATTCTTAAGGATGTCGTAAAATCTATTACTTTTAAGAAAAAGTGGTATTATAGTATTCCACAAAGAGAAAAAGATTATATTTACATTTTTAAGCGAACATTATTTATTCTAACAATATATTTGCTAGTTCAAAAAGGGTTAGATAGAATATCATCCGCAGCAAAGAAAATAACAAGCAAAACAAATTAAAACATTCAAGATAAAAGACAATTAATATCATTTGTCTTTTTTTCTTGACCCTTATTGTATTTTAATTACTTTTAAACTATAATATTATTAGGATGTGATAATATGAAGAAACCTAAATTTGATAAAGAAGAGAAATTATCTTTTAATAAAATAGAAATACTAATAATGGTTGTTTTAGTAGCTTTAATTATTGTTAGTGCTACTTTAGTAGCAACAATAACTACTAGAAATAGAAATGTAGCTAATTTTAAAGAAGATACAGAATACATTGTAGCAGCTGCTAAAAACGCTTATAACTCATTTAAAATAACTGAAAAAACTAAAAATATAGTAACTGGATCAGATGGATCAACAAAAGGTATGTGTATTACTGTTAAAGGCTTACAAGAAAATGAATTCTTAACAGATAAACATAAAAATGTTGAAGGTTATATTGTTATTGAAGAATCAACAGGTAATAGATTTAATTATTCAGTATGGTTAACTAATAAGAAATATGTTATTAATGGTTATGATTCTAAAATGATTCCAGATCTAACTATTAAAAAAGGTATTGAAAAATACAATGATGATGAGTTTACTAGTAAAGTAAGAACATCATTTACGGGAACAACTAAAGATAAAGGTGGTATCTCAGAAGATAAGAACAGTATTAAGAGATACGAAGTAGCTTGTATTAACGAAAAGATTGAATAATCTTTTCTTTTTTTTGTTATAATATATTTAGGTGATTTATATGTTAATAATTGGTTCACATGTATCATTTGGTAAAGATCAAATCTTAGGTGCTTTAAAAGAAGCGTTATCATATGAAGAAAATACATTTATGTTTTATACAGGAGCTCCAACAAATACTATTAGAAAAGATATAGATTTAAACTTAGTAGAAGAAGCTAAAAAGTTAATGAAAGAAAATGATATTGATATTAATAATGTTATTTGTCATGCTCCATATATAGTTAACTTAGGTAACAAATCTGATTTAGATAAATGGAAGTTTAGTATCGATTTCATAAGAGGAGAACTATCTCGTTGTGATGAAATGGGAATAACTAAAATGGTTTTACATCCCGGTAATGCTATAGGAATAACACCAGAAGAAGGAATTAATAATATTATCGAAGCTGTTAATCAAATCTTAGATGGTACAACTAAATGTAAGATTCTATTTGAAACAATGGCTGGAAAAGGTACAGAATGTGGTAGAACTACTGATGAAATAGCTAAACTTATAAATGGCGTTAATAAAAAAGATCAAATTGGAGTATGTTTAGATACTTGTCACTTAAATGATGGCGGTTATGACATAGCTAAATTTGATGAATATTTAGATGAATTTGATCAAAAAGTAGGAATTAAATATATTGAATGTGTTCACGTTAATGATTCTAAGAATGAAAGAGAATCACATAAAGATCGTCATGCTAATATAGGTATTGGAACTATTGGTTTTGATAACTTAATTAATGTTATCTATAACAAGAGATTAGAAAATATTCCAAAAATCCTAGAAACACCATATATTGGTGATACAGATGATGCTAAAGAAAGATTATATCCACCATATAAATATGAAATTAGAATGATAAGAGCTAAAAAATATAATCCAGAGTTCTTAAATGAGACAAGAGAAGAGTATAAAGGCAAATAAATATTTGAAAAACTGGAAAAATATGGTACAATAGTACCGGATTAAAAAAGGAGGGCAGTATATCATGGCAAAAAACGAAAATAGACCACATGTAGCTTTAGTTTGTACTGAATGTAAACATGAAAATTATGTTACAGAAAAAAATAAAAAGAATACAACTGAAAAATTAGAACTTAAAAAATTCTGTAAGTGGTGTAACAAAACAACTGTTCATAAAGAAAAGAAATAGTATTGAGGTGTAAAAATGAATGGCTTAATTAATATTAACGATATTAAGAATGGTATGACAATCATCTATGATGGTAAATTATTCTTAGTTCAAAGCTTCTTACATGTTAAACCTGGAAAAGGTGCTGCCTTCATGAAGGTTAAAATGCGTAACTTAAAAACTGGAGCTATTACTGAAGAAACTATCAACAGTAGTGTTAAAGTAGAAAAAGCGCATGTTAGTAAGAAAAAAATGATGTATTTATATAATAGTGGTACTGGTTATGTATTCATGGATAATGAAACATACGAACAAGTTGAAATCCCTGAAGAAAAACTTGAAGATACTAAGAAATTCTTAATTGAAAACTTAGAAGTTCAAATTGATTTCTACGAAGGAGATATTATTGGTATTACATTACCTGAAAAAATTGAATATACTGTTGCAGAAACTACTGAAGCAGTTAAAGGTAATACAACTAATAATGCTCAAAAGGATGCAACTTTAGATAATGGTTTAGTTATCAAAGTTCCATTATTTATTACTCAAGGAGAAAGAATTATTGTTTCTACCCTTGATGGAAAATATTCAAGTAGGGCTTAATAAAGCTCTTTTTTTATGTTATAATTTTCTTAGAATAGGAAAAGCATATGGAAGAGAAGATCACATACTTATTTGAAAAGGGAGAATTTACTGTTGAAGATATCTTCAATACTTTTTCATATGCCGAGAGAAAAGAAATAGCATTAGAAGGGGATTACTATACAGCTAAATTTTTAAGTATTTGTCAAAGTAATAAAATACCAATTCTTTCTTCTGATGAAGCATGGGAGTTATTAAATACTCCTGAAAATATTAATAACGGCGTTCTTCAAGATACCTTAGCTGATTATCTAAGTCAAGAAAGAATATACGAATATACATTAAAAAATGGTTATTCCATAATTACTAGTCGTTTAACTAAAACTGAATACATTCTTGAACTAATGGAAAAAGGTATAATTCCTGAAGATCAATATGAACACTATATAAGTAACATGGATAATGATGATACAAAAGTAGAATACATGCTTGAATATATCGACAAGGATGAATATGTTAATATCTTAGGGACTCTTTCTTCTGATGAGAAAAAAATTGCTTGTTTGCATTTAATTCCATTTGGTGACAGAGCTGAATTAATTAGTTCTTTTTCTTCAGATGAAATGAAAGAAAGATATATTAAAGTAATTAATCCTCAAAGGGCAGCAATTATTTCTAGTTTAGAATCTGATGAAAGAAAAGAGCATTATTTAAATTCATATGCCCCTGTTTTAACAGCCTGGGAGAAATCCACAATTATTACATCCTTTGAGAATATAGAACTAATAGAAAAGTATGTAAGACAATATATAAAGTCAGATAATGCAATTTTTGAATTCTTAACTGATGTAGATAAAGAAAACGATTTGGCTGAAATAAAAGAAGAAGTAGCAAAGCAAGTTCAAAAAGAAAGAACAGTTTCATCACTGTTATCTAATATTAGAGATAGAAATGTTAGATTAATTCTAGTTCAAAAACTAAGAAGTGAAAAATACATTCAAATCGTAGCCAATGAGGGAACAACCAAAGATGATGAAATTGAATACTTATTTGATAAAGTATCTGAAGAAATCAAATTGGATTTTTTAAGAAGGATAAAGAATAACTATTTATTATTTGAACTATTTAAAAAAATTCAAAATAAAGATGAAATATTCAATATATTAGCTCACCGTGATAATCTTCCCCAATATGATAGTGATTATGAATATATAGTAGATTTATACGCTAATAAATATCAATTAAACAAGGAGCATTTAATAACATTATTACGAATAGTTGGTTGTAATCTATTAAAAAGAGTTAACAACGAAAACATAAAAAACACTATTAATTTAGATGATGAATCATTTGCTAAATACTTACAAATTATTAGCCAAGAAAATATGACAGTAACAGACTCTGCTCAAAATGATGTCTTTAATTCATTTATTCAAAGAGAGTTTAGACTAAAACATCCTGAAATCTATGAAGTATTTGCTATCATCCTTCATGCAGTAGATGATAATGATTTTAAAATAGTAGATCAAGTTTTAAATGATATTGGCAAATATATTGATTTTAAAGAATATAACACTACTAAAGAAGCGTTAATAGAAGGTTTACAACAAGATAGAAAACCAACATTAGATTTATTAAATCAAATCACAAATAAATATATTACCTTAAAACGAAATGAGTTCTTACAAGAACAATTGCCATTAAGCAGAGATGAGAGTTGCAAAAAAAGATATGAAAAAAATGCTTTTGTTAATTATTTCATTAAAACCCATCCTCTACAATTTATTATAGATGATTTATACTACGGCTTAGAAAATGATCCCGAATTAACCGATGAAGAAGAAGAGCTACTTGATGATGAAGAATTACTAGAAAAACTATATGCTTTTAAAAAAGACCCCCGAAGATCAGAACCATTAACAGTTGAAGAGAAAAAATTTCTTCCAGCTCTTACAACATTAATTGACAAACGCTTTAATAAACATGTAAGTGGCTTAAAACCAATTCCAATTAAATATGAAATAAAAGAAACTAATACAAATGATGTATTAGATATAATTGCAGCAATTAGACCTACGCAATTACAAAAAACACTATTCAATAATGAAGAAGTATTTAAGGGATTATTAGTTTTCTTAAAACATTATCGCATTTTAGGTTGGGTAGGAAAATACGAGAAAGTTGCAATCGAAGCAGATGTCGACTTCACAACAGATAGCATTGCTGAATTAATAAATAATTACGCAGCAATAATCAATAGTATTATAAAAGACGCCGAAAAGAATAACACTAAACCACAATTTACCTTAACCAAAATAATGGACAGAGCCAGTATGTATGATACATTCTCTAATCGTTATTTATACTTATTTGGTAAAGAAGACTTTTTCTTCTTAAAAACGAATCCAGAACCAAATAGTAGTAGTTGGTCAAAAGAGGAAAGAATTGCAAGAGCAATTGAATTATTGCCAGAAATGTATCGAAGAAAAACTATTCCAGTTCCTCCAGTTGATCAAGATTTTAAACTTAAAAACGGTAAAAAGTTAAACATTGTTGTTGGTAATACAACAGATATGATCAATTTAACGTACGGAGAAAGAACAGATGCTTGTATGCGTATTGGTGGTGCTGGAAGAACTTTATTTGACTATTGCTTATATGGAAAAAATGGATTTCATATTCGTTTTACAGACCCGGAAACTGGTGAATTTGTAAGTAGGGTATCTTGTTTTAGAAATGGTAATACCATTTTTATGAATCAATTAAGACACAGTCTATCATCAAAATACACTGATAAAGAATTAATTGAAGCAAATGAATTAATTGCTAAAAGACTAATTGAACTAACTAAAGATAGTTCTATGCCAATCGAAAATGTTGTTATTAATTCAATGTACGCAATGTCTGCTTCAACTACGACTCCTACAAATTTAGGAGTAACTGATGTAAAAAAAGGTTTAGAAGAGTTTTATAGCGACGTTGACGAAGTTGCTATTGTTGTTGCTACTAAAAATAAAGATAATTCATTAGTACCAATTGTTTTAAATCCAAAAGTACCAGAATACTTACCACAAAGAAGTAAAAAGAAAGTATATCACGGTAAAAAAGCCGCTGAAACGGTCTTACATTATCATTTGCTTGATACGGTTCTAGGCGGTAATGGAATTGATGAAATTGAATCTCAAATTGATGAATCAATAACAACTTGTATAGCAGGTGAAGATTGGTATATATCAATTGATTATAATGGTCATATAGAACAATATATTATGAAAAATACACATCGCAGTAAAGAAGCTCGTGAAGAAATGCAAGTTATCTTAGAAGAATTAAAAGAAAACTTAGCTACAGTTTCCTTCGATGAAGAAAGAAAACTAGCATAGGAGGGTTTTAAATGAAAACATTTGGAAAAGTAAAACAGTTTGATGGCTATAACGGTTACATCAAAGGAGTAGATGGCGAAGATTATTTGCTTATGAGTAGAGAAATAGTTTCCCCTCATATAATCTACGAAAATGATAACGTTTTCTTTGAACCTGATAGGTTCGATACCGTTGAAACCCATGAATATATAGCTAGATTTGTTAAGAAACTAGAAAAAAAGAGCAAATAGCTCTTTTTTTATGTCAATAAATCTCTAAAAATCCGGAAATTAAATACATATTTCACCTAATATGGTAAAATATATGTTAGAAATGGCGGTTTTTATATGGCCAAAAAAGGTGATTTTATGTTTGAATATAAAAATATAAAAATTAACTACAAAGACTATGGTAAAAAAGATGGAACTCCTATAGTTTATTTACATGGTTGGGGACAAAATATAGAAATGATGGAACCAATAGCAAATCCATTTGAAAAAACACATCGTCTTATCATTTTAGATCTACCAGGATTTGGTAAATCTGAAGAACCAAAAAGCGTTTGGTCACTAGAAGATTATGCTGATATGGTTCATGCCTTACTTGAATCATTAGATATTAAAAAACCAAACTTAATCGGTCATTCATTCGGTGGTAAGATATCAATTATTTATGCTTCTAAATATGAAGTTAATAGAATGATTCTTCTTGCTAGTCCTTTTGAAGTGAAGATTAAAAAGCCATCTCTAAAAATTAGAATCTTAAAAAAACTAGCTAAGGTACCAGGAGTAGGTCCAATAGCTAATAAAATAAAACAAAACATGGGTTCAACTGATTATAAAAATGCAACACCAATGATGAGAAACATCATGGTTAAACATGTTAATACAGATGCTACAGAAAATGCTAAACAGATTAAATGTCCAACATTTATAATTTGGGGAGATGTTGATGCAGCTGTACCAGTTGAAGATGCATATAAATTAGAAGAACTAATACCAGATAGTGGTTTAACAATATATGAGAATTGTACTCATTATGCTTACTTAGAAAGATTAGGTCAAACTAATGCAATTATAGAATCATTTATTAAATAGGAAGTGATTAAATGTTAGGATTATTTATTGCTACTATAATATTATATTTAGTACATATATATATTATTAGTACTAGATCATTACATATGTTACAACAAAACAGATACAATAGAGGATTTAGATATATTAAATGGATTATAAGAAACTCTAAAGAATTATTTCTTAATATCAATTTATTATTCTTAGTATTTATTATTTGTATGTTTAGTTCTTCAACTACTGAATATACACCATATCTATTTGTAATAATTTATACATTTATTACATCAGTATTTGTAATTGATCGTAAAAGTGAAAACATTAAACTACCATTAAAATATACTGCTAGAATAAAAAGATTAATGGTAACAGAAGGTATTATCTATTTAATACCAATTTTAATAATGTTAATTACCTTTGATGAAGATAAATTATCTGTTTATTACCTTATCTTAGGATTTATGTCATTTATAAATCATTTCATTGTATTATTTACAAACTTTGCTAATCGTCCAGTAGAAAAGATGGTCTCAAACCATTTTGAAAACATGGCTAAAGAAAAACTTAAATCAATGAACAACATGGAAGTAATTGGTATTACAGGAAGTTACGGTAAAACAAGTACTAAAAACATCGTTAATGATATCTTAGGAGTTAAATATAACGTTTATAAAACACCATCTAACTTCAATACACCATATGGTTTAATGATTACCATAAATGAACATTTAGATAAATATAACGACTTCTTTATAGCGGAAATGGGAGCTTGTAAAAAAGGAGATATCAAAGAACTATGTGATCTAGTTCATCCTAAATATGGAATTCTAACTAGAATAGGACTAGCTCATCTAGAAACATTTGGTTCAGAAAAAAATATTGAAGATACCAAATTTGAACTTATTGAAAGCTTACCTAGTGATGGTTTAGGTATCCTAAATGGTGATGACGAAAAACAATTAAATCATGTAATCAAAAACGATTGTAAGATTAAATGGATAGGAATCGATAATACTAATGTTGATTGCTATGCTAAAGATTTAAAACTATCACCTAAAGGTACAACATTTAAAGTAGTATTTACTGGTGATAAAGAAGAACATGAATTTACTACTAAACTATTAGGTAGAAATAATATCTATAATATTCTAGGAGGAATTGTTCTAGGAAGAGAACTTGGAATAACCATTCCTGAATTACAAAAATCAGTTAAAATGGTTGAACCAGTAGAACATCGTTTATCAATGAAAAAATACTACGATATTAACTTAATTGATGATGCCTACAATTCTAATCCAATGGGATCTAAAATGGCCTTAGAAGTTCTTAAAATGATGCCTGGAAAGCATATAATTGTTACACCTGGTATGATTGAAGTAGGAGCTAAGGAAGATGAAGTAAATAAAGAGTTTGGTAGACAAATTGCTGAATCAGTAGATGAAGCAATCCTAATAGGGGAAGAAAAGACTAAACCTATCTATGAAGGCTTAATCGAAAAAGGTTTTGATAAAAAACATATTCATGTTTTAAACGATGTCTTAGATGCTTTCCCATTAATGATGAAATTAAAAGATAAAGAAACATATGCATTACTTGAAAATGACTTACCAGATTCATTTAGTGAAAAAATAAGGAGTGATAAAAAATGATTAAAGTAGGAGTAATATTTGGTGGTGAATCAGTAGAACACGAAGTAAGTATTATTACTGCAGTTCAAGCTATGTCTTATATGGATAAAGATAAATATGAAGCTGTACCAATCTATATTTCTAAAGAAAGAAATTGGTATACAGGTGAATGTTTAAAAGATATGGCTACATATAAAGACCTAAATAATGTACCTAATGTAGCTACTGAAGTAGTACTTACAAAAGATGGACAAGATTTTGTTCTATTCAAGAAAAAAGGTTTATTTAATAAAAAAGTTAATACTATTGACGTAGGTTTTCCTATCGTTCATGGTAAAGGCGTAGAAGATGGTTCTCTAGCAGGTTATATTGAATCTCTAGGAATGCCACTTATTGCACCTTCAGTTTTAGGAGCAGCTCTAGGTCAAGATAAGATAGTTCAAAAACAAGTATTACAAGCATGTAATATTCCAGTAGTAGATTATACTTGGTTCTTTGATACAGAATATCTTGAAGATGAAGATAAATACCTAGCAGAAATTAAAAAGTTAGGATATCCAGTAATTGTTAAACCTGCTCGTTTAGGTAGTAGTGTAGGTATTGAAGTAGCACATAACGAAGAGGAAGTAAAAGAAGCTATCGAAGAAGCTATTAAATATGATCAAAAGATAGTAGTTGAAAAACTAGTAGAGAACCTAAAAGAAGTAGACTGTGCAGTACTTGGTACTTATAACAACATGGAAACAAGTTTAATTGGTGAAATGTTTACTGATAACGAACTTTTAACATTTGAAGATAAATACTTAGGTTCTGGTGGTAAAGGTGGTAAAAAAGGTCCTGCTAAAGGTAGAGGAGGAGCTATTACTACTGGTGGATTTAAAATTCCAGCAGAACTAGATAAAAAAGTTGAAGAAGACGTTTATAAATATGCTAAAGAAGCATATCGTGCTCTAAACTTAAGTGGAGTAACTAGATTCGACTTCTTAGTAGATATGAAGAAAAAACAAGTATATGTTAATGAACCAAATACAATACCTGGTTGTTTAGCATTCTTCTTCTACACACCAAAGGGTAAAAATTATACTAAGTTATTAGATGAAATGATTACTAATGGTATTAAAGAATTCAAAGATGCTAAAAAGAAAGTAACTAGTTTCGAATCAAACGTTCTAAGTACTTACGATGGTAAATCAGGAGCCAAAAATAAAATACAATAGAAGGCAAAAGCCTTCTTTTTTATTTGACGTAAATTGACAAACATTTTCCTGACACCTTTCCAAAAAATGTTTACAAGATAGTATTTTTTATGTATTATTATTGTAGACAGTGGTACATTGTGGAGGAAAGTGGGGGATTTGAAAATGTTCATGGGCGAATATCATCATAACATTGATGAAAAAGGACGACTTATAATTCCTGCCAAGTTTAGAGACGAACTTGGATTCAAGTTCGTTGTAACTCGTGGTTTAGAAAAATGCTTATATGTTTATTCTGAAACCGAGTGGAATAATATAGTTGCCAAATTAAAAACTCTACCTTTTACCAAAAAAGACGTCCGTACGTTCATCAGATCCTTCTTCTCTGGTGCCACTGAATGTGAATTTGATCGTCAAGGTCGAATTAACATTACCTCCCCATTGGTTAGTTACGCCGATATTACTAAAGAATGTGTAATTATCGGCGCAAACGACCGACTAGAAATTTGGTCAGAAGATGGCTGGAATAATTTCTTCGAGGAGAATGCTGATAAGATTTCTGATATAGCAGAAAACTTATTCATTGGAGACGATTTATCATGAAGCACTATAGTGTAATGTTAAACGAATCAATTGATGGTTTAAATATAAAGAGTGATGGCATTTATGTTGATGCAACACTTGGTTATGGAGGACATAGTAGTGAAATCCTAAAAAGATTAACTGCTGGTCACCTATATTGTTTTGATCAAGATGAAGAAGCAATTGAATATTCTAAAAAACAATTAAAAGAAATTAATAATAATTTTACTATTATCTACAGTAATTTTTCTAAAATGAAGCAAAAATTAAAAGAGCAAGGAATTACTAAAGTAGATGGCATCTTATTTGATTTAGGATTATCTAGTCCCCAAATCGATGATGCATCTCGCGGATTTTCATTTATGCAAGATGCTCCATTAGATATGCGAATGGATAAGAAAAATAAATTAAATGCCAAAATAGTAGTCAATAAATACAGTATTGAAGAATTATCTAATATCTTTTTCCTATATGGAGAAGAAAAAATGTCTAAAATAATTGCTAAAACAATAGTAGCAAAAAGATTAGAAAAAGAAATTGAGACAACAAAAGAGCTAGTGCAAATAATAGAAAAGGCTGTCGGCGCAAAATACTTCAATAAATTTCATCCAGAAAGACAAATCTTCCAAGCAATTAGAATTGAAGTTAATGGCGAACTTACTGTACTTACTGAAGTACTGCCTGATGCA
>Ga0247609_10001839_pt1 | contig 23849 bp, 22 predicted proteins | sample 172DNAGHGlowgp2_FD_193487 | JGI IMG/M metagenome (GOLD analysis project Ga0247609, IMG submission 193487) | Sheep rumen microbial communities from Palmerston North, Manawatu-Wanganui, New Zealand - 1728 DNA GHGlow gp2 | ecosystem: Host-associated > Mammals > Digestive system > Stomach > Rumen ...
TTCCTTTACAACCGACAACTTAAAAGACATTGAATAATCTTTTTGGGTTCGCTTAACATACTGTTTTTCTTTATCTTTCATTTCACGTTACTTTTTTTGTAACGCTATTTTAGGACGGGATAGTGGATTAGCACAAAAAAAGCAGACCCGTTTGAGTCTGCTTTTTTTATAAGTTAATATGATTATTCAGATAGCTCATCTCCTAAATCATCAATTGTGAAATCTGAAGGTATCAAATCTTCTAAGGAAATACCTTCAACACCATTTGCGTAAGCTATTCCTTTTGCTGCTAAAATCGCTTCCTCTTTTGTGTCTATGTTTTCATCAATTTCGTATTCAACGTAGATATTGTTTCCAGATTGTTTGACAGATTTAATACCCTCTTCGTTAATACCATCTTTTTCTCTCATGTAAGTTTCATAAGAGATTTTTGCAATAGCAGCTGATGTACAAGTTACGGTTGATGAGTATTCAGTAACTTTTCCATTAGAATCCCATTTCCATTCAATTTTTGTTGATGATGCACCTAATTCTGTTTCTGGTTGTGGAAATTCTACATAACAACCTGTGTTTGATTCATTATAACTTGCTTTTGTCGCAACTGAACCAGATGGTTTTGGATCATCATCTTTGTCACCACAACTAGTGAAAGCAAAACTTGCAACTGCGGCTAATAAAGCCATAAAAATACGTTTTTTCATTGTTTTAATAAATTTAAGTTAAACAAATAATAAAATTTTAATTAAGAACTTTGCAAATATAGAATTATTTTGTGGTTTTAGATAACGATTCGTCAGTTTTTATTAGATTTTTGCAAAAACTAAAGAAGGTGGACAATACTATTGTCATCGTTGAATTCATGTCTGCTTTCATCTTCATAGCATTGTGCTTCAATGGGTATTGGAGGAAATACAAGCAAAAAATTTTCATTTTCATACAGTAATCTTACATTTTCTCGATTCCCATATTGTTTATATAATGCTTCTCTATAGGTGATTGTTGCCATAACTCCATTATATGAAACACTGGAATAATTTGGATCTATTCCATTATTATACGTTTTCACAACTTCTTCTTTTGACATTATTTCGCCATCCTCATTATAAAACTCCATTCCTTCGCAATTTATGTATGCAGTCATGCCCGTAATATTGCTTGTTTGCGTATCATACGTGTATATGATTGTGATGATATTTTTTTCTGAAATGGTGATTTTCCCGTTGTCGTTGTCATTATAGAAAACTGTATACGACGGCTGTGGGTTGTCGTTTTTGTCGTCACAACTAATCATTGCAAAATAAGAAACTGAGGCTAATAAAGCCATAAAAATAAGTTTTTTCATAATTCTCAATTGTCAATTCTCAATTATAAATTTTCCTTCAACTCATTCAGTCGAGCTTTAATGGCTGTGAGTTTTTCCACTATTTTCATTTTAGCTACGCCTTCGTCGGAATCTTCCTGCAATTTGCGTTTAGCACCTTCGAGCGTTAATCCCAAATCCTTTACATAATAATGTATCAACTTGAAGTTTTCGATGTCGGCTGGCGTGAACTGACGGTTGCCTTTGGCGTTCTTCTTTGGCTTGATTATGTCGAATTCCTTTTCCCAAAAACGGATGAGCGAGGTGTTTTCGTCAAACATTTTGGCAACTTCGCCAATCGTGTAGAACATTTTGTCGGGGGCTAATTCTATATTTTTCATAAAATCTAAATTTTTGAGGTGTAAATATAGATAAAAATTGTATTTTCGTACAAAGTTTTTGTTTGATTTTATTGGATAGATGGATATGAAAAGAAAAAGTTTGTTGTTTGGTTGTCTTGCATTGGCAGGAATCCTTAATTTTTCAAATGTTGTGAATGCGCAAAATTTTAAGACAAGTCCGTTGTTTCAGGCTGGTATGGTTTTGCAGTATGGAATGGAGGTTCCTATTTGGGGAACTGCCGATGCTGGCGCAAAAGTGAAAGCAGAATGGAATGGCATTGAATCTTCTGAAGCGGTTGCCGACGAAAATGGGAGATGGAAGGTCGTTTTCCCTTCCACTAATTACGGGGGGCCGTACGAAATGAATTTTTCGGTAAATGGCGAAGTTGCCAAAACCTACAAAGATGTGTACTTCGGCGAGGTGTTCTATTGCTCGGGTCAATCGAATATGGAACTTGAGGTTCGTCAATGTAATGATTACGAGGCTGTTAAAACGGCTGCGACTGACAATACCATTCGTCAGATGAAAATTGCGAAAGGCGTTGCCTACGAGCCTACTGATGAACTTCCAACGGTTACGTGGAGACCTACAACGCCAAATAATGTTGGTAATTTTTCCGCAGCGGCCTATTTCTTCGTGTTGGAACTGAAAAAACTTGATGCATATAAAGATATGCCTATAGGAATCTTAAACAATTCGTATGGCGGTGCGCGCGTGGAGGCGTGGATGAGTAAGGAAATGCTTGGCTACGACGAGCAGGATGTTGTGCTTGCTGCCGGCGAAGATGAACGACAACCGACTAAGATTTTCAATAAAATGGTGAATCCGCTTATTGGCTTGCCATTCAAGGCGATGCTGTGGTATCAGGCGGAGTCGAACTGCGACGGTGATGATGATGCAAAACTATATAGTCAGCAATTTTCTAAAATGATTACTTCGTACCGTGAATTATGGGGAATCGGCGATTTCCCTGTGATTTGGGTTCAGTTGCCAAACTATATTTCTGAAGTTCGTTCCACAAAAGACAATGAGTTTATTCCGACTTCAACGCCACAGGCTTCGCATGCGTGGGTGACAATGCGTAACGAACAAACAAAATGTCTTTCTCTGTTGAGTAATTCTGCACAAATCATCACTATTGACGCTGGTTTGGCGGGAAATATCCATCCAACTGACAAACAGACCATTGGTGCACGTTTGGCGCTTGCCGCACGGAAATTGGTGTATGGCGAGGCAATCAATGGATATAGTCCAGATGTGAAAAGTTATGTGGTGAATGAAAATGGTTCGGTCACAATATCATTTGATAATATAGGCGAAGGGCTTGTGTGTCAGGAATATGTGAAGACCGAAGATAGCAAAATCGTTGCGACTCCGCTTGAAACAAACGAAATAAAATGGTTTTCGGTTCTTACGGAATCGGGTAAATTGAAGTACGCAAATGCTGTTTTGGCAGATAATAAAGTTACGGTTTCATGCGATGAAAAAATCGCGGCTATCCGCTATGCGTGGGATAGATGCCCGGGCGGATTGAATCTGTATGGAAAAGTTGGCGATTTGTTCTTGCCTGTTGGTCCATTTTATATTGATTTGCAACCTGCCGAATTTGGAATTGTTGACTTCACTTCGTCGGAAGGAAAAAATGTTGACGAAAATCCTCTAACAGTTGAAGGTGGTACGTTTGTTACGTTCTCGTGGAAAACTGGTGGCGATGCAACGGTATATTTGAACGATGAACGTGTTGATGCAAATGCTTCCGCTAAATTTTTGATGACGGAAGATTGCGAATATACATTAAAAGTTGTTGATAATCAGAATCCTGAAAATGTGGAGCAATCAAAAATTTCGTTTCACGTGATTCCTCCCAAACCAAGAATCAATCTGAACTCTGTGTCGGGAATCTTGGCAAATCCGGGTGATGAAATGGAAATTGAAACAAATGCGACTGCTCCGGGCGGTTTTGAGGTCACAAAAGTTGAGCTGTTCTTGGGCGACGAACAAATTGCCACGTTAACGGAAATACCGTTTACCTACAAATGGACGGCAGCCGAAAATCTTGGCGAATACAAATTTTCGGGAATCGTATATAATAATAATGACGATTTCGCGAAATCCGACACGCTCACGTTGATTGTGACTGACCAGAAAAAAGTCCGCTTCGAGGCTGAAAAAGCTATCTTGGTTGATAGCGATGCAGGCGGCAGCGCTGCTACCAACGATGAAACATGCAGTGGCGGAAAATATATGGCTCTCCACGATTTTGTAACATTGACGTTTAAAAATATTTATGCTCCCGAAGCTGGCGAATATCCAATATACATTAAATATATGTGTAATTTCGAGGCACCAAAACGCCAAAGTATTTCGGTTAACGGCGTAAGCTACGGCGAAATTGAATTTACTTCGGAAACGTGGGATATTTATAAAATGACGTTGCCGTTGGATAAGGGTATGAACACAATCACAATTGGCGCGTCGTGGAAATGGATGTCGTTCGACTACATTGATATTCTTGGGGTGGAGGAACGTGCATTGGGGGAGTTAAGTGCCGACCTCGGAAACTTCGCGTCGCCAAACGAAACGTTCAAGATTAATGTGAATGCGACTGTTCCGGAAGGAAAGACGCTGGAAAAAATAGAGTTATATTGTGTAGAGGAAGAGGCTTCTATTGCTGAATTCACGGAATTGTCATCAGTATATGCTTGGCAAGTTCCTGCTACTGAGGGTGAATACACGTTTTTTGCCCGTGTGTATGTTGATGGCGAATACACGCAGTCAGATAATTTTACTGTGATTGTGACAAATCTTTCGAAAGCCCGTTTTGAAGCTGAAGATGCTGTATTGGTCGGCAGTGGCGGCGTGGTGAACGATAAAAATTGCAGTAATGGAAAATATTTGGATGTGACTGAATTTGAAACCGTTACGTTTAATGGTATTGTTGCTCCGAAGGATGGCACATACGAGATTTTTATCGGCTATATGTGTAATTATCAGGCTCCTAAAGGACAGGATTTGATTGTGAACGGAAAACAAGTGGAAGGAATGATGTTTGAATCCACAGTGTGGAGTGTTTATACTACGAAAGTTCCATTGAAAGAGGGTGAAAATACCATTCAAATCAAGGCATCGTGGAAATGGATGTCATTCGATTACATTGATATTCTTGGTGTTACAAAGAAGGAAACGGTTGCTGTTCCTTCGATAGAAAACTCGTCATCGTCAATGACGGCGTTTGGCAATGAATATTCTTCTATTACAGTGAAATATGACACCGAAGCTCGTTTGGTTTCGTTCGATGTGTTTGATATGAATGGCCATTCTGTTGCAAAGGCAAGCACGGCAGGCGAAAATGGGGAATTTGCGTTCAATCAGTCATTGCGTGCTGGCGTGTATGTTGTGAAAATGACTGCTGGCAATGAGGTTGTTGTGCAACAAGTAATGGTAAAATAATTCTATGTCCGTCGAGGTGCGATTAATCGCGTCTCGACAACATAATTTTGAAATAAAACATGATAGAAATAATTCCCGCAATAGACATAATCGACGCAAAATGCGTGCGTCTTTCGCAGGGCGACTATGCGCAAAAAAAGGTGTATAACGAAAATCCGTTGGAAGTAGCCAAAGAATTTGAGGATAACGGAATAAAACGTCTTCATTTGGTTGATTTGGATGGCGCGAAAAGCAACAGAATCGTTAATTACAAAGTATTGGAAACGATAGCCACGCATACGAATTTGACGATTGATTTCGGGGGCGGTTTGAAAACCGACGATGATTTGCGTGTAGCGTTTGAATCTGGTGCGAGTATGGTTACTGGCGGAAGCATTGCAGTGAAAAATAGAGAAATGTTTCTTTCGTGGTTGAAAAAATATGGCAATGAAAAAATCATTCTTGGTGCCGATGCCAAACATGAACAAATTGCCGTAAGTGGTTGGCAGGAAGGTACTTCGTTGAATTTGTTTGACTTTTTGAAGGATTACGTTGCCGAAGGGGTTTCGAAAATAATCTGCACCGATATAAGTAAAGATGGTATGTTGCAAGGAGCCAACGTTGATTTGTACGTGAAAATAAAAAAGCAATTCCCTGATTTATATGTAATTGCCAGTGGGGGCATTTCATCAATCGACGATATTCTTCGTTTAAATGAACAATGCATCGACGGTGTGATAACAGGCAAAGCAATCTATGAAGGAAAAATTTCCCTGCAAGAGTTGAGAAAATTGATGTAATAAAAAAGGATTGACATTTCTGCCAATCCTTTTTTGTATGTAATCGGAATAACGATTATTTATGTTCCAATTGGAGCGTTTTTGTTGTTTGGTCACAAACTTCCGATGGACCGAAGTATTGGATTGGTCCTGGGTAGATGTAGCAGGTGTTGTTCGCCCATTCGTCGCGTTTTGAAGCGAAGAATGTGAATGGACCACCATCCAATTTAACCAATGCTTTTTGGATAACAGGTTTCATTTTACCATTACGTTTTTCCATATTCATCATTGCTGTGATAGGAATACCGCCTGCCAACCATTGGTCTGCTGGTTTTGTGGTGTTACGAACCGACGACATATAGCCAGTTTTGCCCGAAGCAATCAATTGAGCTGCAACTTGTCCCAACGAATAGCAGTAGTCTGCATCGAAGTTTGAAGGAGCTGCGCAACGGCCTTCGTAACCAAAGAAGTGGTGTTGTGTGGAGAATTTACCAACAAATTTGCCTTCTTTCTTCCAAGCTGCAAGTTTTTTAGCAACCATTTCAGCAAGCAATTGTTCTGTTTCGATAAGAGAAACCTGAACGTTTCCGTGCGGGTCGCGTTCCAATGCCAATTGTTTTGAAACAGCTGTTGGAAGGCTTTCAAAAATTGCTGCATTGTCTTTCGACAAGTGGTCAACGATGAATTTGATTTTTTGGTCAACATTTTCGTATTTGTCGAATTCTGCTTGATTTGCAGCCAACATATCGTTCAACTCTGAGATAAGTTTTTTGATAGCAGGAATGAATTCAATCAAACCTTCTGGAACAAGCAATGTACCGAAGTTCATGCCTTTAGCGGCACGGTTAGCAACGATATTTGCAATGTAGGTTACAATGTCGTCAAGAGTTTGGTTCTTTGCTTCAACTTCTTCGCCAACAAGTGTGATGTTTGGTTGAGTTTGAAGTGCGCACTCCAATGTTACGTGGCTTGCGGAACGACCCATCAATTTGATGAAGTGCCAGTATTTTTTTGCAGAATTGGCGTCACGTTGAATGTTACCAATTACTTCGGAATAAACTTTTGTGGCTGTGTCGAAACCAAAAGAAGTTTCAATCATTTCGTTTTTAAGGTCGCCGTCGATAGTTTTTGGACAGCCAATTACTTGAATTCCAGCTTTTTTCTGCAAATAATATTCAGCAAGCACGCATGCATTTGTGTTGGAATCGTCACCACCAATGATGATTAATGCTTTGATACCCAATTTGTTGCAAATCTCAATACCTTTGTCGAATTGGTCAATTTCTTCCAATTTTGTACGACCAGAACCAATAATGTCGAAACCACCAGTGTTGCGGTATTCGTCGATAATTGCAGAAGTAAGTTCTATATATTTGTGGTCAACCAAACCGCTTGGTCCGCCAAGGAAACCATACAATTTGCAGTCGCTGTTGATTGATTTCAAACCATCGAAAATACCAGAAATCACGTTGTGTCCGCCAGGAGCTTGTCCACCCGAAAGAATTACACCAACGTTGAATGCTGGCATCGTAGCTTTGCCGCAGTCGCAACCGTTTTCAAACGTAACGATTGGCATTCCGTATGTGTTAGGAAATAATTTTTTGATTTCCTCTTGGTCTGCAACCGATTGAGTGGCAGCACCTTCTTTAATCTTCACATTTCCTGATTTAATGGAACTTGGAAGTTTTGGAGAGTATTGTGCTCTCGCTTTTTGTAATGCACTAATAGCCATATAATTAAATGTTTAAAAATTACTATAATTTGACGATTGCGAATATACAAATTAAATTGGAATTTCGGGTGAAAAATCTGTGTATTATTCAAAAAGTGTAATTTTATGGGTTTAGGCGTGGTTTCTACGTATTAAAAATGTATTTTTGAACTCAAATAATATTGCTATGCGCTTATTTCAGAAAACTGTAGTCGGATGTTTGTTGTTTGCCGTGGTGGCAATGGTTTTCAGTCCATCGTGCGGAAAAAAGGCTTACGTTGAAGAACTCGACACGCTCCGTGGAATGTGGGGATCCGTGTCGCTGTACAATGAATGGGGAAACTCGGAAGACGATAATTCCGATGTGATGGTAACCTTCAGATGCGTGGACACATTGTCATCAAATCCATTGACCGTGCTCGATACCACGTTCAGAACAATAACCGACGCGAATGGTAAATGGGAATTGGATAAACCTATTGGAGGATGGTATTTTATTGAATATTCCAAAAGTGGCTATTGCAAAAATGCAGTGTATGCCCATTATCACGATACTTCGCGTGCCGACACGATAGCTGTTTCGTATTTGACAAAACCAGCACAGGGAAGTGTTGATATTGAGTCTATTACATTGGATAATGGAGTTTTGTCAATTAATAGGACGTTGCATTTTATAGCAAACCATAGTTCCTATTCGTTGGCTACGTGGTATTTCTTCGGACGTTCAGAATCGGTTTCGGCTGACGATTATGTGTATTCGTATGTTTCGGGAAGTTCCACAGCATCGGGAAATTCTCAGCAGGCGGCTGTCGTGTATAAACCAATCGACAAATTGCTTGAATCTGGTTTCCAAGAAGGCGAAACTGTCTATGTAAGAGCCTATTGCGACAATGCCCGTGCGGTTTCGTACCAAGTTGGTGAAGATGAATGGATCTATCCTAATTTAGTTGGTGAATCGGGAGTGCTCTCGTTTGAAATACCAGAAGAAGAGGAAGAAGAATGAAGCGATTCGTTACCGTCATTGTGTTTGTTTTTTCGTTCTTGTTGTCGCTCGCCACTCACAACAGGGCTGGGGAAATTACATACAGACACGTTTCGGGCTATATCTACGAAATTACAATCATTACCTATACCTACACGCCGAGCGAGGCAAACAAGTCGCGTGACGTGCTGACGTTGCAATGGGGCGATGGCACGTCGGGTACTATTCCTCGTATTTCGGAGGAATATCTGCCCGATAATTTTACGCTGAACACCTACAAAACCACGCACACGTTTCCGGGACCGGGCACCTTTACCATTTCTATGGAAGACCCGAACAGAAACGAAGGTGTGATAAATATTGTGGAATCGGTGAACGTGCCGTTTTCCATTAGCACCACGCTCCGCATTGATGCTATTTTGGGAGGAAACACCACGCCGGTGCTGACGAATCCTCCTGTTGACAATGCCGCCATTGGCGTGAAATTCATTCATAATCCTGCCGCCTACGATGCCGACGGCGACAGTCTTGCATATCGGTTGACGACGTGCACGGGCGAAGGCGGCGAATATATCAGCGGCTACACGATGCCGATGACGAGCAAGGATTTTTATGTCGATGCCGTTTCGGGCGATATGGTGTGGGACGCACCCATTGTGCTCGGTAGTTACAATGTGGCTATGATTATTGAAGAATGGCGCAAAGGCACGAAAATAGGCGAAATTGTCCGTGATATGCAGATTGAGGTGTTCGACGCAAACAACACTGTGCCGAAAATCGAACCGTTGGAAGACGTGTGTGTCCGTGTGGGCGACACTGTCCGTTTTCAGGTAGTGGCAAACGATGCCGACAGCAACAATGTGTTTCTGACTGCTTCGGGCGGACCGTTTGAAGTCGCTAATAAAGCTACGTTCAAGGAAATTTCTTCGAAAAAAGGACAAACAGTTTCTGAATTTGTGTGGATTCCTACGTGCGACGAAATTCGTGAACAATCGTATATGGTTTTGTTTAAAGCAGTTGACGACGATAAAATCTCGCTTGCCGATATGAAATATGTGAATATCAAAGTCATTGGTCATCCGCCCATACATTTGTCGGCAAATCCGCAGTCGGTTTCAGTCTCGCTGAATTGGGAAGATTCGTTGTGTGAATCGCAGGTGGTTGCGTACGACATTTATCGTTCACGTGTCGCAATTGATTATAAACCAAAGTATTGCGAGGTTGGTTTGCCCGACACGTTGGCTGATAGTTATGAAAAGATAGCAACTGTTGCCGCTTCGCAAAAAACGTATTTTGACAATAACAGGGGATTGGGTTTGACACCAGGGTTTACCTATTGTTACCGTTTTTGTTCGGTGTTCAAGGACGCATATTCAAGTTATATTTCCGATGAAATTTGTGCCCAGTTGGTGCCGTCTTCGCCCGTGCTGACGAACGCAAGCGTGCAGAAAACCGATGCGAAAAACGGCGAAATTTATGTAGCGTGGTCGATTCCACGAGAATTTGATTCCATCACGTTCCCCAAACCGTATCAGTATTGGTTGTATCGTTCGTCGGGAATGTACGGTGAAAATCTGACGAAAGTTGCTGAAATAAACGGACTTGTAGATACGTCGTTTGTCGATACAAAGCTGAATACGAAAGATTCCGCTTATTCGTATAAAATAGAGTTTTATTCCTTGGCATCGGGCGAACCGATATTGATAGGAACTCCGCCTGTTTCTTCGTCGCCTTTCTTGACGTATGAGGCGTATAATCATAAAGTTAGATTGCTTTTGCAGGCAAATGTTGGTTGGGAAAACGATACGATTTTTGTGTATAGAAAAAATGGAGAATCGTTCGATTCTCTTGGCTTTTTTGTAAACGACGAGTTTTGGGACACTGGTCTTACTAACTTGCAGGAATATTGCTATTACGCAAAAACAAGCGGTCATTTCGACTACCATTTGTTGCCATCGCGTGTGTATAACAATTCGCAACTGTTGTGTGCCATTCCTGCCGACACTATTCCGCCTAAGCCAATGGCTTTGAAAGTTGTGCAGGACTGCGACGTATTTTCAAGAACAATTTCGTGGAACGTTGACAGCGATGATGAGATAAAATCTGTTCATATTTATTTCAAGGATTGCCAAAATTCAGAATGGCGAATGGTTGCTTCAGTTTCTTCAAATATATCTTCGTATGTGCATTCTTTTGCCGATTCAACCGACAATATGGCTGGCTGCTATTATGTTGCAGCAGAGGATTCCGCTGGTAATGTCGGTGGTTATCAATACGATACGTGTTTGTATAATTGTCCGTTGTATTCGTTGCCAAACGTGTTCACTCCGAATGGCGACGGCGAGAATGATTTGTTTCGACCAGTTGAGAATCGTTTTGTACAAAAAGTTGATATGAAATTGTACGATGCGTGGGGGCAGTTGGTGTTTGAAACCGAGGACCCTACATTATTGTGGGATGGTACGCATTACAAGACGGGCAAGTCATTGACCGACGGTGTGTTTTATTACGTGTGCGAGGTGTACGAATATTGGTCGGACTGCGAAATACACAAACGTGAGATAGCGGGTTTTGTGCATAAATTCAGCGATGGAAAATAAGATTTAAATCTTCATGTTTTCAAGATAGTGTATCCACTTTTCTTTGATGTTTTTGCCGTATTTGTTGGAAATTGGAATATTTTGCCCGTCCACAACAACAAAATTCGAATCGCAGGCTGTGATAGCCGACAGATTTATGATGTGTGATTTGTGAATCCGTTCAAATTCGTGTTCGGGAAGTATGCTGATAATGTTTTTCATTCGCATCAGCGAAAGCATTTTCGTGCCGTTTTTACAGAAAATCTTTATGTAGTCCTTCAAACCTTCGATTCTTGTAATTTCGTCAAAAGGAATGAGCAACGTTTGTCGTCCTGTTTTTATTTGCAGGGCAGGGCGGTTTTCGTGTTCTTTTATCAACGTTTCGGCTTGTTGGAGTTTGTCTTCTTTTTCGAACCACGCACGCACTTTTTCTGTTGCCGTTAAAAAATCTTCGTAACTGATGGGTTTTAGAAGATAATCAAGAGCGTTGACCTTAAATCCTTCTATGGCGTATTGGCTGTATGCGGTGGTAAAAATCACCTTTGTTGTTTCGGGTAACAATCTGCTCAACTCTATGCCGTTGTATTGTGGCATTTGAATGTCTGAGAAAAGCAAATCGGGGATGTTACCATTCTGAATATCAACCAGAAACAATTCGGCGTCAAGATATGAGTTCAATAATTTTAAATAGGGCGTTTTGGTAACGTATTCTTCCATAAGATGTACCGCAAGTGGTTCATCTTCAACAATTGAGCAGGTTATGATTCTATCAGTATTCATTGCTGTAATCTAATGCTGAGAAATGTTTCGTACGTATTTTCGTTGATTTTACCGTATTGTAATGTATAACGGTCTGGGTATAAAAGATTTAATCGTTTTGTTGTGTTTTGTATGCCAACCCCCGACGACACATTATTTTTTGCATGGTTGCTGTTTACAATATGGCAGGTGAGCACGTCGCTGCGTAATGAGATTGTGATGTGCACAAATGATTTTTTTGAATGGCTGATGCCATGTTTGAACGCATTTTCAATAAACGGAATCAGCAGCAACGGCGCAATTTTAAGATTTCCGCAGTTGTCGGGCAAATCAATTTGTGTGTCGATTTTTTTGTCTAACCGCAATTCTTCGATGTGGACGTATTTTTTCACAAAATCTATTTCACCCGCAAGTGGCACTTCAACGGGCGAAGTGTCGTAGATTATGTAGCGGAGTAGGTGGCTCAAGTCGTGTACCGCGCTTTGTGCCATGGTCGCGTCAACCGAAATGAGTGCATAAATATTGTTGAGTGTATTGAACAGAAAATGTGGATTAATTTGGTTTCTAAGATTTGCAAGTTCCGTTTCCGCCTGCATTTTTTGTATTTCTGAGATTTTCACATCTGATTTGTATGAATAATCTGTCATTCTGATAGATACGCTCAAGCTGACAGAAAGTGCCAATAAAATAAAGCAGACAGATGAAAATGAGAATATATTGCCGAGCAGGAAGCTCACTTCTTCAACTTCGCGGTTTTTCAAAATATGTCCGATGCCATTGTAGTCAGCAAAAATGAGTATAATCGCAAGTATTGCATTGACCGTGAGGAACATTCCGTATTTGTTTTTTTCGATGATAAATCGGTCAACCAACAGGTAAAAATCCACATAAAAAATAATGCAGATGGAGCAAACAAGCAAAAAATTGGCGAGATACCAGTCCATAGATGGCAATCGGCCTTCCAAAATTGTGATGAGGAGCGGAGTCAGGAAAATTCCTATCCACGTAAACACGGGAAGTAGTTTTCGAAGCCAATTCATTTTTTTGTTATGCATATTTGCCGTTGCTTATTGATACTGTTGTAAAATGTTTTTCCCGCAAATAATGTTGCATGTGAGTATTGATGTCATTGCCACGCCTTGCATTCCATGAAGAATCAGGTTTTGTCCCGAAAGAAATAGATTCGGGAATGGAGTAGAAGGAGAAAGCAGTGTGCCCAACACGTTGACACATGATTTTCGGATGCCGTATGCCGAGCCTCCACGGGTACCAGTGTAGTCGCGGTAGGTGAGAGGCGTGCTTGTCCATATTTGTTCTATATTGCCTGTAAGTTCAGGTATGTATTTTTGTGCAATCGTTATGCACTCTTGTGCTTTCTGTTGTTTAAATGTTTCGTAATCGTGTGGTCGGTTTCCAATGTTTGTTTCGCTCCATTCGCTTACGGCGTCCCACTCCATTGGGGTTAGCAAATCGATGTTTGTTGCAAATTTTGAATCTGTTTCCGGCACGTTGTAGTTAATGAGCATATTTTGTATCGGAGCGTCTTTCCCATAGTCGGTATGCCAAAGGTCGTCGCTGTTAAAAATTCCGATGCTGTGGTTTTGGTATGGAACGGTGTTAGGTTTGAGTACGAGTTGCACGGTGAACATTCCTTTGGAATCTTTCAATCGCATGAATCGTTTTCTGTAGATGTTCCGCACTTGTTTACAGTCAGGAATTAATTGCATTGTCACCGCGGGATGCAGTGTTGAAATATATTGTGCGGCGTGCAGTTCTTTTCCGTTGTCGCACAGTGCGCCTCCGATTTGTCCGTCTTCGTCGATTCTGAATTGTGTTACGGCGTGGCGCGTAAGCAATGTTCCGCCTAAATCGGTAATGTTTTTGGCAAGTTGTTTTATGAGTGTTTCGCCGCCGCCTTTTAGTCGGTAGGAATGTTGGATGAACGAGTTCAGCGATTGCAGAAACGCATAGAGTGGCAATTCATCGCTGAGTTCGGTTGTTACGGATTGCCCACAGAGAATGTCACGCAATGTTGGACTTTCGATGTTTGTTTGGAGATATTCCCGTGCGGAAATCATCATATACTCGTTTTGTGTGGCATTACTGCCTGGTACAATGCTTTCGTATATGTGTGCGTTGATGTCTTTCATAATCTCCACCAATTTCTGGAGACTTTTCTTGTCGTTTGGAAATAGTGCGCCTAATGAATCAATAAATGCATCGTAGCCGCAATGGATTTGGAACGTTTCGCCACGAAGATGAACTTCCAAAAACGATTCGTCGAGTTGCACCCACGGAAGTTGTTCCAATCCAAAATATTGAATCAACGGGTACATAATTTCGCCTTTGCCAACACCACCCACGTAGTGGAATCCAGTGTCGAGACGTGTGCCTTTTCGTTTGAATGACTGAAATGCGCCGCCAAGCGTGTGTTCTTTTTCGAGCACGCACACCCGTCGGCCTTCTTTGGCAAGCGTAAGTGCGCATGTAAGACCAGCAAAACCACCACCTATCACTATTACATCGTATTGTTCCATAGGATTTTAGAGCATTTCTGATTCTAATTCAAGGCGAACATCATCATCGTTCTCCGCGTTGGAAAGTAGGGCGTTTACGGTGACAATTCCGTTTGTTTCGGTTGTGGAAAACGTTAATTTTAGATCGTTTTCGGGTTTCACAAGTCCGAGGAATCTGCATTTTTTTATGGTATGATACCGAAGATTTTTACCAATGGCGTTTGATACACACTCCCGAACCATTTGTAGTGTGAGAACTCCGGGTGTGATTGGATTTCCAGGGAAATGTCCTTGATACACAGGATGTTCTTTCTTTAAATGCAGGTACATAGCATTTTGGTTTTGTTTTACAATGGTGTATAATGCGTTTAGTTGTGTCATAGTTCAGTCATTAGTAAAAACATTCCATTTTTCTTGCCATTCAATGTAGAAATCGGGGCGCGAAAACTGCAATTCCTTGTTTTCAATACGGACAAAATGTTGTGTGGTTGAGGCTTCGGTCATTAGCTGTCCGTCGCTTTTGCGGAAAAATTTGTAGTCAAATTCCAGACGGGCTTTAATGGTTGGTTTGTATATGATTTGCAAAACCATTGTGTCGCCGTAGGTAAATGAACTTTTGTAGTCGATAGTGAGATTTGTCACGGGTTCCACAAAACCTTTGTCGCGCATGGTCATATAGCCTAAACCGTATTTTTCAAGGAACGCTTCGCGCACTTCTTCCATAAACGCCACGTAATTGCCGTGCCACACTACGCCCATAGGGTCGAGGTTGTGGAATGGCACGTTGTGTTCTATTGTCATTGAAAGTGTTGGCATAGTTCGTTGGTTTAGTTTGCCAATTTCATCCTGCACGAAACAACCACACGACCATTCACGCTTGTTTCGGCGGAAATCATTGTGATGTTTTCCACTTGTGAAATTATGTGTAGTACGGTTGAGAGTTGTTCGCCCGCCGAGGGCATCGGTTCTGTGATTTGGCATCGTTTTATGTCGCCGATATATCCGTAGTTTACCGCAGAGCCCGCTAATTTACGGCGATAGCCTATGTGTGCCGCCGCCGTTTGGGCTATGTGTTCCAGAATGCCCTCACTTGCCATATGGTGATTTTCGTCAAGAAACAGGTTGTCCTCGGCAATTGTAAGCAATGAATGACAAGAGTTCTCGTCGTCAAACACGTATTCTTCCACCATAAGGATGGGAGGGCGTTGTGGAATCAAACTTTGAATATCGCGCATATTACAGGCGTGAATAAACGTAGTTGTACAAATCAGCAAATGTTTTGATTGATGGTAAGTCAGCATTTGGAATTGTCACGCCGAATTCTTCCTGCACCATACCAACCATATCAACAAGGCTCAGACTGTCGAGGTGCATTGTTTCTTTGATGTTTGCCTCAGGTGTGATTACACTTTCTTCAACTTCAAATTCCGATGCCAAAATAGACACCATTTTTTCAATCATTTCGTTTTTTTCCATTTCTATATAAATTTAAATTAAACTCCTAAATTATTTTAATTCCTCACTATTTGATGTCTTTGATTACAAGTGTCGAATTTGTCCCTCCGAAGCCGAAACTGTTCGATACAAACGTGTCGAACGAGTAGTTGTCGATTCGTTTTGCGGGGATGTTCAATTTTGCGGTGTCTTCGTCACCGTGTTCGAAATTCAGGTTGGCAGCGATGAATTTGTTCTTCATCATCAATATTGAGTATATCACCTCGCTTGCGCCAGCCATCCACATTTCGTGGCCTGTTTGTCCTTTCGTTGAGGTTACTGGAGGCATATTGTCGCCGAACACAGCGTAGATTGCCTTTGCTTCGTTGGTGTCGCCCACGTGTGTTGATGTAGCGTGCGCATTGATGTAGCCGATTTGTTCTTTGCTTATGCCGCTTTGTTCCAATGCCATTGTGAGCGATTTGTATGGTCCATCAACGTTTGGCGAAGAAATGTGGTCGCCGTTCGATGAAAAGCCGTAACCAAGAATTTCGGCAATGATTGGCGCTCCACGTTTTATTGCTGATTCGTAGCTTTCGATTACAACAGTTGCCGCGCCACCACCTGGGACTAATCCGTCTCGGTTTGCGTCGAATGGACGGGATGCTTTTTCTGGTGCGTCTTCGCGTTTCGAAAATGCGCCAATGCCGTCGAAACTACCGATGGAAAACGGGTTCACTTCTTGTGCGCCGCCACATACTATGCAGTCCTGCAATCCCCACTTAATAAGCAACGAACCGAGTCCAATTGCGTGGGAACCGCTGGCACAAGCGGCACTTACCGTCATATTGATGCCACGGAGTTTGAACAGACAGCCAATGTTCATGGTCACCGTGGAGTTCATCGACTGGAAAATAGCGCCGGAGCCGACCAAACGGGTACATTTCTTTTCACGCATCGTGTCAACGCTTTTTACCACCGCGTCGGCGCTGCTGTCGTTTCCGAATAGAAGTCCGATATCGTGTTTTTCAATGTAGTCGGCGTCGAGTTTTGCCATTTTTAGGGCATCCACGGTTGACATATATGCGTATTGTGCTTCTTCAGGCATAAATACTCGATGGGCACGGTCAACAATACCTTTCAGCTCGGGCTTTTTCACCGATGCTGTCAAACCTGATTCAAATCCCATTTCCTTGCGCTCTGGCGAGAATATGATTCCAGATTTTCCGCTGAAAAGCGATTCTTTAACTTCGTCCAATGTCGTTCCCAAACAAGACCAAATTCCCATACCTGTAATGACGACCCGTCTGTTGTTATTTTGTTCCATTATGCTGAATTTTAAGTGTTTGTGTTTATACTTATATGTTTAATTCTTTTATGATTTCTTTTCGTCTGTTGTGTAAATCAATTGCGTCCTTATAGAAGACGTATTTTCTTATTTTTTTTGTTTTTCGGATTTGTGTGCAATATGCTATAACTATCAGAATAAGAATGGGATAGAGTGCAAAATATGCAATTGCGGATTTCCAGCAGGCTATTGCAAGAAGTCCAGATGCAAGAATCCAGAAAACGGGAAGTGTAATTAATGTGGAAATGCCAACGTTCCACGTGCTACGAAACATTTCGTCGCCCTCGCCGTTGATTTGAGTGTGGTCCATAATACGTGGCGCAAGAATTACGGGAAATGTTATCGTGAATGCCACAGCTGCAAATGGGGCTGCTATAATGAGAATCAAATAGTGCAAAAGCAAGTTTCCGATGTTTGGCGCTTGAGCAACGGTGCAGTCGTCCATTCCAAGTGATTGGATTTCGGTTTCCACGGATTGCAGTTTGTCAAGTTGTTGCTGTTTGCTTTCGTCGCCCAATATATTTACTAACAGCTTGTCTGCCAAGAGTTTTTCTGGTAGTTTATATGGATTATATCCGTGTTTTTTAGCAAATTCATATCCAAATGGTCCTTCGCGGAGCGCGTCAATGGCGGTGTAATGCTCAAGGTCGGTGATGTTGAGCATCAGCGAATGGATTTGTTTCTCAACCAATTCGTTCACTTCGCGCATTGTTGTTCGTGGTTTTTGTTGGTATTTTTCGTAGAAATCCGAAAGCGCGATGGGCGTTCCGAATGTGAGCATAAAATCGTGGCGTGCGTGGAAATAATCTTCGTAATGGTGCGCAAATGGCTGGATATACACTTCTTTTTCAAAATTCAAATGTTCGGCTGTTTGAAACGCAATGTGCAGATAACCTAACGAAAAATATCCCAACCAGCGTTTGTTTTGGTGGCGCGATTCAGGAAACACAATGAGCGTGTTGCCTTGCGCAACTCGTTTTGTGGCAACGGTGAATGCCGCACGATTTGCATCTTTAGCATTTGTTTTTCCGTTTAAACCTTCTGTGCTTAACCGATTTACGGGAAGAAGACCAATCCAAAACATAAAATTTGAAAGGACGTTGTTTTTCCGAAACACGTCGCCGCGTGTGAGGCTGTATGCTTTTCGGTCGCTGAGCGCCAATTCCACATTTACGGGGTCCATCATACAATTTTGATGGTTTCCCACCATTATAATTGGGTTGCCGTCGGACGGAATGTTTTCTCTGTTGAGGTAGTATCGCTTGGGGTAGTAGAAAAGATTGACCGCTTTTACCCACGAACAAAAAATTTGATACAAAACGCTCCGTTTAGACATAGTTCTTCCAAAAATTTCCACAAATTTAATTCTTTTTTGTCTTTTGAAAAAAATAAAGTCGATGATGCACCGCCTTTTTTCGACAAAGACAAACACGAATTTTTTTGTTTTAGTTATTTAATCCGTAGTTATTTTGAGGCAAAAGAACTATAACTATCGAATTTCAAACGATATTTTTGGGTGAAGTGTGGATTTCTATTCTCAACTGATGTTTTTTGTTTCTGAATGAACTTCTTATATGTTAGTGATTTCAGTATTCTCAGGGATTTTGAACCCGTCAACGATTGCCGAAATTTTGTGAAATGTTTCGTCGTCCTTAAACTCAATGTCGTTGATTCCAGCATTTTGAATCCGTCGGATGCAATGTTCAATATTCATATTGTCGATGCGGAAGTCCGGGGCGTAGGCAAACGTTTTTTCGTCGTCGGTCTTCACTTCGTGTATAAGTCCTGCGTTCGTCATTGTGGTGAGAATCATTTTTGTGATTCTATGTGGCAAATCGATTGATTCACTGATTTCAAGCGAGGTTTGCGGTGGAAGTTCCTTCTTGAATTGGTTGGTGATTGAATGGAGTATGAGCAACGCCAATTTTGTTTTCAATCCAGTGCTTAACTGCGTGACTTCGAGTTCGTATTCAAAGTTTTTCACATTCTGTATTGAATACGCCATTCCTGCGCCCACAAGAATGATTGTCCACGACATTTGCAACCACACAAGGAACAACGGAATGGCGGCGAAACTACCGTAGATGGCGTTGTAGTTCGATACGCCAATCTGGAATTTGAAGTAAAAATATTGTACTATTTGGAACGCAATTCCTGTTACAATGCCGCTTATGAATGCAGCTTTGAACTGCACTTTTGTGTTTGGCATCACAATGTAGAGTAGCGCAAACGCAAACCATAGCAAACTATAGGGTAACAGGTTCATACCAAAGGAGATAAGCCCGTTGAAACGGTTTACCCAGTCGATGGTGAGTGCCATGTTTGCCACCCAGTCGGTGATGTGGGATGTTACGCTGTACGAAATGATGAGGCAGAACGGGGCAAGCAACACAATCGTTATGTAGTCGCTCAGTTTTCGTGTGATGGTACGTTGTTTATCGACAGACCAAATTTCATTGAATGCGCTTTCAATGTTGCCCATTACTTTGATGACCGACCACAGCAACACCACAATGCCGACGCCGGCGATAATGCCACCTTGCGTCCGTGCCAACATTGATTCACTGAATTCCAGAATCATATCAACAATGTCCTGTTTGTCGGAAAACAATGAGATTAGATATTCTTCCAGATAATGGTCGAAACCGAATCCTTTTGCGATTCCGTATGCCATGGCTGCCAGTGGTACAAGCGAAAGTACCGTGTAGTAGGTGAGGGCGGAAGCTTTTTCAACGCATCGTTTTTGAAGAAACGCCTTCACCGAAAGAATGATGATTTGCAGAAGACGGATGAATTTGAATTTTCGTTCAGATATTTTCTTCTTGTTGATGCTCCAAACTTCAACGGTGACGAAGTGCAATATTTTTGCAATCAAACCTTTTTCTTGCTTAGCCATAGCCACATACATAATAGTTTCTGCAAATATAAAAAAGAAAATACAAAACCGACAGTGGATATTTGAAATTAGAACGAGATGTTTCAGCTCTCTAATCTTGAAAAATATGTATCTTTGAACTCAACAATGAAAGTGTGAATAAACTATCCCTCATATTGTTTTTGTGTATTGCCTCGCACGTTGTGGTGGCACAAGAAGTTGTGATTGCACCAAAATCAGATGATAGCAATTGTAACCAAGATAGTGATTGTTACAACATTGCAAAAGGTTACTATAAGAGATGCGGCGCACAAATATCCAATTATTATGCTACATGGGATTGTATCTGTGCTGGTAATGGTAAGGACAGTGTTGCCATATTAACTCCGTTCTATATGTATCCAGGGTGCTGGGATTGTACTCCTCCAGATACTATTGGAAACGACTTGTTGGTTGTTTCTGATATGAAAACTAATAAAATAAGGATTTACGAAAATGTCTTGCACAAAAGGGACAATATGAAAACTTATCCAAATTTGCGACCAACCCAAAATGGCTTTGTAATAGAAATAAACTTACACTTTGGGGGCATGGACGCATTCGTAGCTGACATATATGTTGAGGACAATAAAATTGACAGCATTTATTTTGAATCTAGTGGAACGTGTCAATATACTAAGACCTACAAATTCGATAATTTGCATTTAGATGAGTTTGACGCAAAAATGATTGATTCTATGCAAGTTATAGCGCATAATGAACTTTGCTATCAACCAGAAATAATAACAGATACTTTCAACTTGGATGGCATACATTTTGAACTTCAGGAACTTGCCTGTGGAACCCCCAGAGTTTTTCATACGATACAAGAGGTTTTTCCAATTTTTGGAGACACTCTGTTTTTTGGAACATATAAAGAACGTTTAAATTACAAGAAGAAAATGATTCTTGATTGCAATGGTTCTTGGGATTGTTTACAGAAAAAAGGTTATGTAGATGAGTTATATACTATCAATTACGAAAAAAATGGAATATTGAACTTGATGATTCAGTATTTTCAAGGAGAATTAATGTTTGAGATAGGATTTCCTGTATATTTTACATTTGATTTGAAAGAAGATTGGATTTTGGGTGAAGATGTATTTGTTAATAAAGAGACGTTGACAAAAAAAATATATAAAAAAATGAAACCTCAAGGTTCTTTTATCCCTTCGACCGTATTTGACGAACTTTTCAAGGAAGAATATATTGATTTATCCAAATACGAAATAAAAACGGACTCTAACGGAGTCATAAAATTCGTTTTTGTGTGTTGGTATCATAGAAGTCTTCCATTGTTTGCCGAATTTTCTTTTGAAGAAATAAAGCCATTTCTAAAGCCAGAGTTTTTAAGACGCTTGACAGATGAATAAAGTATTCCTCACATTGTTTCTCTGTATTGCCTCGCACGTTGCTGTGGCACAGGAAGTTGTGATTGCGCCAAAACAAGATATAAAATATAACCAAGATAGTGAATGTTACAACATTGCAAAAGGTTACTATAAGAGATGCGGCGCACAAATATCCAATTTCTATGGTGTGGCTTCTTGTGTCAGGTCTGGTGATAGCAAGGACAGCGTAGCCATATTAGTTCCGTTCTATACGTACCCGGGTTGGGAATGTTTTCCCGATAGTGTTGAAAATCCATTGTTGGTGATTTTGGATATGCAGACGAATGCAGTGAGGATTTATGAAAAAGCATTACTACTAAACGATGGTTTTGGTCCATTGCAAAGTCTGAGCCAAACGGAGAATGGTTTTATGGTAGAAATAAACTATTCAGGTAATAATGGGTTTGTAGCAGATATACACGTTGTGGATAATAAGATTGACAGCATTTGTATGGAGTCTTGGGGGGATTGTCAATATACTAAGACCTACAGATTCAATAATTTGCATTTAGATGATTTTGATGCAAGAATGATTGATTCTTTGCGAGTTAAAACGGACTATGAATTTATGAATCCAGGCAAGATAGACTGTGAGAAAGCAAATATAGACTTATCATCTCTGCCAATAAATGCAGAGGAAAATCTTCCCGATATTGACACGTTCTATTTTGAGAAAAAATGTCACGAAAAGTTTTTAGAGTTGAGTTGCATTATAGACCGTTATGGTTATAAATATACAATTGAAACTCAGATTTATACAAAAGATAATGGTGAATATCGACAGGTTTGCAGATTTTTTAGGGATTCGGACAGAAATCACGATAATTTATACGGAGTGCCAGGAAATGGGACCTTGTTAAAAGATATTTTATTTGATGCTTACGACAAGAATGAACTTTTGCTGACAGAAAACACTGATATACAAACAGAAGAAAAGACAAAAAAATATTACAATGAAATTTTGTGTTCAAACAGAAATAACCCAAAAATCCTGAAAATGTTGGCGGTTGCATTTATTTTGGACAAAGAGTCCATAACTGATAACAATGTTGAACTGGTATATGAGCTGGCAAATTGTCTCTACGAAAACAAATGTTACCAATATTCCATACAAGTGTTTCTGAAGATTAATGCGACTATGCATTATCCAAATGACACGAAGACATGTCTTGGACTTGGAGATAATTATTGGATGATAGGAAATGTCTCGTTGGCAAAAACTTATTATGAAAGTTATGTTTTGTTGATGAACTCATTAGGCAAAACAAATGAAATTGCCCAAAGAGTGTTGAAAAGGATTCAATGAATGAAGTATTATGTATCTTTGAAAAAATCTTTTTTATGAAAAGAATAATTATCATCAGTTTGCTGTTTGTTGTATGCGTCAGTTGCACAACCAAACAACCGAAAGTTATATTTTCATCAGAGAATTTAGATTCGGTACAATGGATTATTCAGACATATGATTCGGTTTCTGATACCTGGATTTCTCCCAAAGAGAATCAGTTGTGGTGTTTGGGGCGAGATGGTACCATGTTTGATTATTCACAGGGATATGGAAACGAATATGCACGACTCCCCGATTATAAAGATTATCAGATAGTTATCGCTTGTAATGATGCTGGCGATAATGTTCCTATAGATTTATGTGTGGTTAAGTCGGGAATAATGATGCTTAATAATGCCTTGGATATAACTCATAGCTGGTTAGATTTTGATGAAGATGAGCAGGGTAATGTTATCGAAAAAGTCACGATTAAGGAAGTTGTTATTTATGAAGGTTATCTCATTTGTATAAAAACATACGAACAAATAGATTATGAGCAACGCAAATATGTTCGGACTAATTATTACAAAATCAATGATGACGGCGATTTTTATGAGGTTGATTCTACTTGGAAAAACGTTATAAATACAAAGATAAAAACGCAATACGATGGAAAAATAGTGGAATTGCCACAGGAACACAAACAGGAATTGCTCGTCGATAAGTGGGCGGAGGAATATTCAGAGCCAAAAATGCCGCTCGATTCCGATGCCATGTTTTCGTCGAAGGATTTGGTTGTGGCACAATGGATGTTGCCCGAAGAATTTCCGTTGAGTGTATTGGAATATGACGGAAAAATAAGCGACAACACAACTTTACTTACGAGATTGCCCGATTACAATGGCGACACGGTCGTTATAAGTGTCTAGTCCTAAATAAGCGTTACAGTTTTATTAGACAAAAATAGTTATTTTTTTAATCACCGTTGTTTAATTACAGCGGTGATTTGTTTTTTATAATTTTTAATTGTTATCGCTT
>Ga0247609_10001840_pt1 | contig 23822 bp, 20 predicted proteins | sample 172DNAGHGlowgp2_FD_193487 | JGI IMG/M metagenome (GOLD analysis project Ga0247609, IMG submission 193487) | Sheep rumen microbial communities from Palmerston North, Manawatu-Wanganui, New Zealand - 1728 DNA GHGlow gp2 | ecosystem: Host-associated > Mammals > Digestive system > Stomach > Rumen ...
GAATCTCGGGTTCCGCCTTACAGCGACCGCATCGCTCCCGCGAACGGCCGCTCTTCGGTTCTTTTCCTTATCCTTCGGGCATCCCTTGGCGGGATGCCTCTGTGCTGGCCTCAGACTTTCAAAGATCGTCAGCTTTCGTCCCCTCTCTCTTTCTCCTCTTTCCGTCCGAAAACGGGTGCAAAAGTACAGCTTTTCCCATTACCCGCAATGACTTTTTTCAAAAATATTTCATTTAATCAATCAATTTGTTGTAAGACAAATAAATAAAATTTTTGTAATTGGGAAATTTATTGACGAATTGAACTGTTTTTATTCATTTTTGGCAGCAGAGGAGAGTCGAAAAACGGTGTTTTTGTTGGTTTGTACAATTTCAATTGTGCCAACAATGATGAAATCGGCGAGTATGGCCTCTGCTTTTCTTTTGTTGATATGCGTCAATTCGCGGAATTCTTGCAGGGTTATTTCCTCGTGTTGGCTGAGGTGGTGGAGGAGAAGCGTCTCTGTGTCGGTGAAAGCGATTTTGGCGGGACGGGCCAGTTTGTCGGCCTTCCACACCTTTATTAATACGCTATCAGCAACCAGGTTCTCGTCATTGACGCGCACGAAATACTTGTAGGTGCCTTGGCTGTCGGGTGCCTTGTGCTTGCGATGCTTGTCTTGGGGGATAATGACCTCGAGGACGGTCTTCCCGTTGATGTCCCATTCCTCGGTGGTGTAATCCACCTGCGGCTGGCAGTACATCTCGGCAGCGGCTTGTATCATGTGGATCTCTTCGTCGGACCTGACGCCTGCAATGGATCCGTTGTCTTTCACGCCGACCAACAACCTTCCACCGTCGGTGTTGGCAAAGGCGGCCAACGAACGGGCGATACGCTTGCTGTCGGAAATCTCAAACTTGAAATCGAGCATTTGGTGCTCGCCTTCCGAAATGAGGCTTTGGATATGGTTGTCTTTCTTTCTCACGGTCGGCAAAGATAGTGTTTTTTCTGATAGGGTGGAGAGGATGTGCAAATCTTGGCATGCTTTATATTAATAATGTGTGCGAAAAGTGGGGCGTTTTTGAGCCGTTAGAACGGTTTTGTGTTCGAGATGATAGGAGAGATGGTTTGGCCTCGAAAAACGCCAAATTCGCGATGTTTTCAGATGCATTCTGTTGTAACTCGTCAGATTTACAAATATCAACCAAATTTATATAATATTCTGATATATAATAAAATAAGATATGTTTACATAATTAATCGTTTAACATATACAAATGTAAAACATTGATGGATACATAAATAATAGATATTTATTAATAATTTGATATAAATATTTATTATTCAAGTTAATAAGTTTGATTACTTGAAGTAATACACTAAGAAATACAGTGTTTTTGATAAATCGAATCATCTTTTGTTTATTTTTGTATAAACATTTGAAAACAAGTATTATACTATATATAAATTGATGAATTACTTCAATATTATATAGTGTCGAATATCGTTTACAAAAATAAATTCCCCGAATTGGCTTTTTGTAAGAAATAAATATTTACCTTTGTAAATCGAAATCAAGGTGAAAAACGAAAAAATTGGAGGATACTACCATGGAAAATTTGGATGAAATGAAAGACCGAATCGCGCATATCATCAGGGCGAAAAATTTGACCGCAGCCGAGTTTGCCATCAGGCTTGGCATTCAACCCTCGAATATCTCACATCTCTTGGCAGGACGAAACAACCCAAGTTTGGAGTTTGTCAAGAAGCTTAAAGAGACCTTCCCTGAATATTGCCTCGATTGGATCATATTCGGACGAGGGCCGATGATCGAGTCGACGGCATTTGCCTCAGCTGTTTCTCCAGCCCCCTCTCCCGAGACAGGCAATGATACGCCTGAAAAAGTTTCTTTTGAGGAAAAAGAGCTCCCATTGAATTCGGATGTCGAGGAAGTGAAGTTAGAGCCTGTAAGTCAACGGCTTACGACAACGCCAAAGCAAATCATTCTAGTGTTCGAAGACCATACTTTTGATGTACTTTCGCCCCGCTGAAAAGGTTTCTATTAATTAAATAGGTGTGGAATCGAAAATTTGTTGTACCTTTGCAAGCTTTTATTCAAGTTATGCAAGTGGATACCTTTTTCGAGCGCTTTGACGCTGTAATTCAATCACCTAAGCGAATGGTTTTGGCCTGTCACGTCAATCCGGATGGCGATGCCATTGGTTCGGTTCTGGCTATGGCTGAGTTTCTGGAACGCCGTGGACATGATGTCAAGATGGTGGTTGCTAACGATTTTCCCGAGTTTCTCCATTGGATGCCAGGGGCGGATAGGTTTTTGGTTTTCGAGAAAAATCCCGAGGAATGCAAAGCGGCCATCGCAGCAGCAGAATGTATCATGATGTTGGATTTCAACAACTTGTCGCGCAGTGGCATCTTACATAACGAGATTGGAAAGACACGTTGCCCGAGGGTGTTGATTGACCATCACAGAGACCCCGACGAGAGCCAGTTTTGTTGTGTATATTCGAGTACCTGCGTTTCGAGTGCGTCAGAGATTGTCACGGAAATCATCCTGCATTATGGGAAGGAAGAACTGACGGAGAGCATGAGCACCAATCTATTGGTGGGTATCATGACCGATACGGGCTCGTTTGCCCACTCCATCTTTCATTCGCGGACATTTGATTTGGTCAGTGTATTAGTCGAGAAATCAATGCCTTACGGTCTTGTGCATCAGTTGGTTTACGACACGATGTCGGAAAACAGGCTTCGGTTGTTGGGGTATGCCATCAACAACAGAATGGATGTCATGGACCAGTTTTCAACGGCTATTATTGCATTGAATAAGAGTGATTTGGAACGGTTCGCCTACCAGCCGGGCGACACAGAGGGAGTGGTTAACTTCCCGCTTTCGATGAAGAAAATAAAGATGGCGGTGTTGGTGACCGAGCGTCAGGACCAAATCAGGCTGTCGTTCAGGTCGAAAGGGGATTTCTCTGTACATGAGCTGGCCAACAAGCATTTCAAAGGTGGAGGCCACACCAACGCAGCAGGAGGAACGCTGACTTGTTCGTTTGAAGAAGCCGTTATGAAATTGAAGGCGGTTTTGCCGGAATACAAGGATATGTTGAATAAAGTCGAATGAGAGGATATACTAAATACTTGATAATGATATTGTTGCTTTCGTTGCTTGCGTGTGACGAACCCTCGCAAAAGGAGTCCAAGCCCATCACGAAGGGAGAAATGAAAAGCAGCATGGAGAAGGCCAATCGCTATCTCCTCAGCGAAGAGCAGGAGGACATTGCGAACTATATCCAGCGGCATGACCTTGAGATGACCACTACGGGAACGGGGCTTCGCTATCAGGTACTCAAGCAAGGTTCGGAACAGAAAATAGAGAAAGGCGATAAGGTGACCTTGGAGTACGAGCTACATTCCATTGCTGGCGACTTGATTTATTCATCTGAAAACGATGGAGTTAAGAACTTCATCGTGGGCGATGGCAGTGTTGAGTCGGGACTCGATGAGGCGATGACCTATTTGCATCGGGGCGATGTGGCCAAGCTGATCATTCCTTTCCATTTGGCTTATGGCCTGCATGGCGACGATGACCGCATTCCCGAATACGCCACTTTGGTTTATACGATTAAAATTATAGACAATCAATAAGTTATGAAGAGAAATTTCATTTTGTTCGCAACGGTTTGCCTTTCGGCGATGATGTTGATGACAGCTTGTAGCCAGCGTTATCCAGGCTACAAGAAAACCAACCGAGGTTTGTATTACAAGTTCTACAGCCAAAACATTGCAGCCACACAGCCCAAACTGACGGATTTCCTGAAAGTGAAGATGACATGCTACTTGCACGATTCCTTGTATTTTGATTGGCAAGATTCTGGTAGTGAAGTGTTTGCCCAACTTAAAGAGTCTTATTTCCCAGGTGATTTGCAAGAGGCTTATGCCATGATGCACGAGGGCGATTCTGCATCGTTCTATATCAAGGCCGACTCCATTGCGCTGAAATATTACTCCCGGAACCCCGATTCTGTCGGGTTGAAGGCCGATGATTATTTCCGCTATGAGGTGAAACTCGTCGAAGTGCAGAGCGAGGAGGCTTTTATGGCCAACATCGAGAAGATGAAGGAGACCATGCGTCGGTCGTCAAAGGAAGAGCTGGCGGCTTATGTGGAACAGAATTATCCTAATGTAAAGCCTTTAAGTTCAGGTGTGTACATTATTCCTGTTGAAACAGGAAAAGGCCGTTGCCCAGTGAAGGGTGAGAAGGTGGAATTGGATTTTGCTGCCTTTTTGCTGAACGGCAAGTCGGTGGGTAGCACTTTCGACAGTCCTGAGAAGTTCTCGTTTGTCCTTGGTGAGGGCCAGACCCTCCAAGGCTGGGAGGGAATCGTGCCGCACATGCACCTTGGCGAGCGTGTGAGGGCCATTATCCCATCGGAGTTGGCCTATGGCGAACATTCCGTGGACGAAATTCCCGCCTATTCCAATTTGGTTTACGACATCAAACTGCTGAAAATCACGACTGCAGCCGAGCTTCAGGCCGAGGCCGAAAAGGAGATGCGCCAATTGAGGGAAGAATCGGAGAAAGGATTCTATGAATACCTGAAAGCCAACAATATAACCGACTATACGGCTACGGGACTGTTCTTCACCAAGACATTGGTAACCGATGGCGAAATGCCGCAAAACGGCCAGACAGCCCGCATCAAATTCGTTGCCACGTATCTCGACGGTACGCCTTTGGGCGACTCCGACCAGTTGGGTGGTCACTACGATGTCGTCGTGGGCAAAGGTTCAGTGCTGAGAGGTCTGGAAGAGGGGGTCGCCATGATGCGTGTGGGCGAGAAAGCACGTTTTGTGCTGCCCTATACCTTGGCCTACGGCGAGAAGCCTTACAACAACATCCCAGCCTATTCCAACCTTGTGTTTGATGTGGAATTGTTGGAAGTATTTGAAACGAAATAATTAAAAATCAACAAATTAAATTCTAATAAAATGAAAAAAAGTATCCTTATGATGGCAGCTGTTGCCATGGTGTTGGGCACTATGAGTGCTTGCAACGAGAACAACCCTTATCCGGGCTATGAGAAGACGCAAAACGGACTGTATTATCAGTTTTACACCCAAAACACTGGAAACCAGCCTCAGGTTGGCGATGTGATGGAAGTGGTGCTGGGTTGCACCGTCAACGACACCACGCAGGTGTTTCCTGCTGGCGATAACCTGATGCAGCTGATGGAGTCGCAGTTTGCAGGCGACGTTTTCGAGGGATTTGCCATGATGCACAAGGGCGATTCGGCCTCATTCATTGTCAACATTGATTCGACGTTCAAGTATTTGATGGGTCAGCCCACGTTGCCCGCCCAATACAAGTCGACCGACGTGATGCGTTTCGACATCAAGCTGAAGGACTTCTACACCGAAAAGGAATATGCCGAGAAGTTTGCCGCTAACGTGAAGGAAATGAACGAAGAGCGTGTGGCCAAGATGAAAGAGGACTTCCCCGAGCAGACTGCCACTGCCGCCAAGGAGCTGGCCGACTATCTTGCAAAGAACAAGATCGAAGCCGTGCCTACGGCCTCTGGTCTCATCTATGTGGTGACCGAACCTGGCAATGGCGAAAAGCCGCAGGTGGGCAAGCCTGTCACGATGCACTACACCGGCAAGTTGCTCGATGGCACCGTTTTCGACTCATCGGTCGAGCGCGACCAGCCTTTCACTTTTGCCTTGGGTGTCGGACAAGTCATCCCCGGCTGGGACGAGGGCGTGCAGCTGATGTCGAAAGGCGAGAAGGGCGTGCTTTACATTCCTTATTATCTTGCCTATGGCGACCGTCAGGCTGGCGAAAAAATTGCTCCGTTCTCCAACTTGATGTTTGAGGTCGAACTTATTGACTTTGAAACGTTTGAATAAGATGAGACGTTATCTTGTCGTGTTTGCCGCCGTTGTGGTGGCCATGATGATGGCATCATGTGGCAGCGATACCATCTACTCTGGGTTCCAGAAGATGGACAACGGTGCATACCTGAAGTTCTATTCCAAGGGCGACTCGAAGACGATGCCGCGCCTGGAAGACGAGGTGACCATCCATATGGCGCAGTACTTCAACGACTCGATGCTGCTCAATACTGCCAATTCGGAGCCGATGACCATCGTGTTGAAGGAAGCCGATTTTGTGGGCGACGTCACCGACGGACTGCTGATGATGCACGTGGGCGACTCGGCGCGTCTCGTGGTGCTTGCCGACTCCGTGTTCATCAAGATCATGGACATGAAAGACATTCCAGAGGAGTTTGCCGGCAAACCCATCTATTACGACTTGAAGCTCTTGTCGGTGAAGCCTTTCGAACTCATCGAATCCGAACGTAAAGCATTGCTCGACAGCTTGAAACGTGAAGAAGACGGTTTCATTATGACATTGCTCAACAACACGGTCAATACCGCGACCGAGTCGGGGCTCATCGTGATGGAGACGAAAGGCAAAGGCAGAGTGGCCAAGATGGGCGACTATGTTGACTTCGACTTCACGATGTGTGGCCCTCAAGACGACACCATCATGAACTCGTTTGGCGTGGAGCCTGTCGAGATGCAGTATGGCGAGGAGTTCATCTGCCAGGGCATCAACGAGGCCATCGGCATGGTGCCTGAAGGTGGCACGATGCGTTTCGTGGTGCCTTCGTCATTGGCTTTCGATAGCATAGGCTATGAAGAGTACATCAAGCCATACACGCCTTTGGTCGTCGTGATGAAGATGAACAGCGTGATGGACAAGGCTGCCTACGAAAAGAAGGTGGCCGATCGCGAGGCTGAGATGGAACGTGAGAAGATCCTCCAACAGGCCAAAGAGCAGAAGGTCATCGACGACTATCTGAAGGCGAACAATATCACTGTTGCACCCACCGAAACAGGGCTTTACTTCCTCTCGCAAGAGGAGGGCGAAGGCGCTTTGGCGAAGTGGGGCGATGCGGTGTCGGTTCACTATGTGCTTAGGAACCTCAAGGGCGAACAGTTGGAGTCGAGCTACGAATTTGGCCGTCCGATGAAGTTCAAGGTGGGCGGTGGCGAGATGATTCCCGCTGTTGACGAGGCCTTAATGACGATGGCGCCAGGCGCTAAGGTTACCTTGCTGACGCCTTCGGAGTTGGCCTTCGGCGAGTTCGACTTGGGTGAAACCTTGCCGCCTTATTCGCCGTTGCTCATCGACTTGGAGCTGGTCTCCATCGACGAGTGATTCCAGAATCTGCTTGCAATTTGGGAAATGCCGTCTTTTGGGCGGCATTTTCTTTTTTAGGACGCTGACTGTGTGGCTTTTGTGAGGCTAATTGATGAGATAAGGTGTTGTTTCGTATCTTTTTCCTATTTTTGTAGCCAAAATAATTCAACAACATTATGTTTTCCTGTCCCATCCAAATCCGAATGAGCGACCTCGACCCGTATAATCACGTCAACAACGGGGCGCAATGCAACTTCTTTGACATGGGTCGAAGCCGCTACTTCGAGCATGTCTTCCAATCGCCAATCGATTGGCTTACATTTAAATATGTCCTCGTCCATGTCGACCTTGATTTCCGTCATCCTGTTCATTTCCACGACGACATTGTGTGTGAGAGTCGCGTTACGGAGATGGGCAATTCCAGTTTCAAGATGGAGCAATGCCTGAAGGATGCGGAAACCGGTGAGGTCAAGACATTATGCCATGCTGTAGTGGTTTATTTCGACCGTGAGACGAACAAGTCGGAGCGTATACCCGATTCCGACAGGGAACGCATGATGAACGCTGACTAGCTTCGTGTCGAAGACACGATATTTTATTAACCCTACACAAGCGCAGCGCAGTGTAGGAGCAAACAGATGACTCTATGAAAAGAATACCAATCCTACTGGCACTGTGCCTCATCATGGCGAACCTAAACGCCCAAACCGAAACCGAGCTGAATGCCTGGAACGATGTCAAAATCCATGAAATCAACCGTCTGTATCCTCGGACGAATGTCGTCCCAGTGGATGACCAATGGTCGCAATGCCTCAACGGCGACTGGAAGTTCCATTGGGTGGACTCGCCTTCGAAGGCGCCTACCGACTTCTACAAATTGGATTACGATGCCTCCAATTGGAAGACCATCAAGGTGCCTGCCAATTGGGAACTGAACGGCTATGGCACGCCCATCTATGTCAACGTGGACAACGAGTTTCGGCCCAACGAGCCGCCTTTTGCTCCGACGGTGGATAATCCTGTGGGCTGCTATCTTACAGAGTTCGACATCCCCGAGACATGGAAAGACCGCTTGACTTTCATCAACTTCGGTGCGGTGAAGTCGGCCTACTATGTTTGGGTGAACGGGCAGTTTGTGGGCTATACTGAAGATGCCAAGACCAACGCTGAGTTTGACCTTACGCCCTATGTCAAAGTGGGGAAGAACACTTTGGCAATGAAGGTCTATCGTTTCTCCAACGGCTCCTATTTCGAGTGCCAGGACTTCTGGCGCATCAGTGGCATCGAGCGCGACGTGATGCTCTATTCCAAGCCGCAAGTGAATGTGTATGATTACGAGGTTCATGCAGGCTTGGATAAAACGTATAAAAACGGCACTTTCGACATCGATCTAACCTTTGAGAACAAAACAAGCAAACCTTTGAAAAAAGAAAAGGTGGAAGTGATTGTTTATGATGGTGAAAATGAGCTGCTTAGATTGGAAAAAGACTTAGCTGGCATGGATGGGAAATTCAATTTGAAAGCCGACCGAGCTTTGCCTAATATTAAGCCGTGGTCAGCCGAATATCCGAATCTCTATCGTTTGGAAATCAAGATTTTGGATAAGAAAGGGAAGGAGATTGAACGACTTGAGAATCACATTGGTTTCCGCACCTCCGAAATCAAGGATGGCAAGTTGCTCATCAACGGGCAGTATATATTAATAAAAGGTGTGAATCGCCACGAGCACGACCCTTACACGGGCCATGTCATCAGTCGCAAGTCGATGGAAGAGGATGTCGCCTTGATGAAACAGTTGGGTATCAACACGGTGCGTACTTGCCATTATCCCGACGACCCGTATTGGTACGAACTTTGCGACCGCTACGGCCTTTACGTTTGGGACGAGGACAATTGCGAATCCCATGCCCAAGGCTATGGCGAAAAGAGCCTTGCCAAAGACCCGCAATACAAGGAAATGGTCTGGTCGCGCAACCGCAACATGCTCGAACGCGACAAAAACCATCCTTCGGTCATCATGTGGTCGATGGGCAACGAGTGCGGCAACGGTGTCAACTTTGAGTACACCTACGAATGGATGAAGCAACGTGACCCCTCTCGCCCCGTGACTTACGAGCGTGCCGTTTACGACAAGAATACCGATGTCATTGGCTTGATGTATGCCAGCAAGGAATATCTGCAAAAGTTTGTGGATGAAGGTCTTGACAAGGAAGGCAGACCTTTCATCATGGTGGAATACTGTCATGCGATGGGCAACAGCATGGGCGGTCTGAAAGATTATTGGGATGTGATTGAGGCCAATGAGCAATTGCAAGGTGGCTGCATTTGGGACTGGGTGGACCAGAGTTTCATCGTCCACGACAAGGACAAGGATGTTGATTGGCTGGCGGTTGGCGGCGATTTCGGTCACGCCTACGGCGTGGGCGACGACGACGCTTTCTGTGGCAATGGTGTGGTGAGCAGCGATAGGAGACCGCATCATCATGCCGCAGAGGTGAAGAAGGTGTATCAACCCATCAAGTTCAAGGCCATCGACTTGAAAGCGGGCGAGTTTGAAGTGAAGAACTGGAATGCGTTCACGGATGCTTCAGCCTACGATTGTGATTACACCATTTTTTCCGCTGAGAAGTTGCTGTTGAAAGAAAAGTTCGAACTTAATCTCAAACCCTATGAATCGCAAAAAATGAACATACAGCGCTTGCGTATTTATGGTCATCCAGGCGAGGAGTTTTTTGTGCGTTTTTCAGTGAAACTCAAAGAGGACCAGCCTTTTATGCCAGCTGGTACGGAGGTGGCTTACGACGAGTTCAAGTTGGATTGGCCTTCGGCACCGTTGGAGCCGTTGGCTACTGAAAAGGCCGTGCAGTTCAGTGCCGCCAATCTCACGGTTTTCAACGACGATTTCTCGGTTGCTTTCGACAAGGTTACTGGCCAAATCGTGTCTTATCTCGTTAAGGGAACGGAACTCCTGAAAGGGAATCTAAAGGATAACTTCTGGCGTGCTCCTACCTTGAACGACGAGGTGGATGGCTGGGCTTTGCCTCGCTGGAAAAAATCAGGTTTGCAACATCTGACTGCCAAGACAGGAGGTTTGCATTTTGAAAGGCTTGATGACAACACAGTTTCGGTTAATGTCGCCGTGGAATACTATGACGGCATGGGTCAGTTGCAAATAGTTGTAAATAAGGTGTATATTATCGATGGCGAAGGTAACATCAGCATCACCAATCGCGTGGAGCCGATGGAAACAGTGACTTCTTTGCCGAAGATTGGTATGCAGTTCCGTGTGCCGTTGGATTACAAATATTTGGGCTATTTTGGTAAAGACGTTGAGAATTATCTCGACCGTAACGCTTCGGGAAAAATGGGACTTTATGAGGTCAATGCCTTGGAATTGTTTGAGCAACACGTTGTGCCACAGGATAATGGAAATCGCGGCGACACCCGATGGATGACTTTGAAGAGCGACAAGAGCGATGTCGGATTGTTTGTCACGATGCGGGAGCCGTTCAATTTCAGCATTTACAATTACGATGATGACAACCTCACTGCCGCTCGCCGCATCAACCAGCTGGAACCCAAAGAGTTCCTCACGGTAAACATCGACTATAAAGTGGCACCCATCGGCACGGCCACTTGTGGCCCGGGTGTGGATGAGAAGTATGTGCTTAAGAATCAGGTGTATGAATACACGGTGCTGCTCTGCGCTTTCGACAAGTCGCAGGATCCGATTGAGTTGACACGATTCCAAGTGCCAAATGTGGATTCTTTGATGGTCCCGATGCCTGAAATCAAGGCGATGATGGCAGGAAAGGAGGACTTCCGCATGTTCAACCGCCCGCTGACCATCTCGATGACTTGCGCCGACCCTGATGCTGAAATCCGCTATACTACAGATGGTAGCGAGCCGACGATGAAGTCACCTGTCTACAACAAGTCGTTCATCATTCTCAAGACTACCACCGTCAAGGCGAAAGCCTTTAAGAAAGGCAGTATACCTTCATTTGTCACTTTGCGACAATTCAACCGCTTGAATATCAAGACTACGACCTTCGTCAACCCGCCTGCGGAACGTTATGGTAAGGAAGCTGACATTGCGCTGATGGACGGCAAGAAAGGCGTTGCAGGCGATTATTACAACGATTGGCTAGGCTTTGAGGGTGTTGATATGGAGGCCACCATCGAGTTGGCGGTACCGACCGACATCAGCACGGTGAAAGTGGGCCTTTGCCATGAGCCTAACGATTGGGTCATGTGGCCCAAATCCGTGTGGGTCAGTTTCTCGAAGGACGGCAAGGAGTTCACCGACTGGCAGCTTGCCGAGTTGCCCGTTTTCGACCGTCCCGACAAGATGCACGGTTTCGGTAGGGTAGAGGCTCGCGCTCGCGTCAACGAGAAGCGAGCCAAGTTCGTCCGAGTGAAGGTCGAAAACTATGGCACGTTGCCCGAATGGCATCCCTATGCTGGCCAGAAGGCTTGGATTATGGTGGATGAAGTGGTGGTGGAGTAGTTGATAGCTTGCAAAAGTAAAGTCATTGTTGTCGTCTGCGTCATGCTGATGAAATCAGGTAATGCCAAATTTTCTTGTTGGTATTTTTGTTGACAAAAAATAAGCGTTATGTTGTGGTATATGTTAGCGAATCATCTTATCTTTGCAAAATAAGGATACGCTTTTATTTTAGAAGAATCGATATATGGCAAAACAAATCAAACCCAATAAAAAGCACGAGAAAACAATGGAAGCAGCCCTATGGGAATCGTGCAACAAGTTGCGCGGTGCCGTGGAGCCTGCCGAATACAAACACGTCGTACTGTCGCTCATCTTCCTAAAGTATGCTGGCGACCGCTTCGAGCAACGCAAACAGGAACTCATAGATCAGGACTTGAAGGAATACATGGACACCGTGGAGTTCTACACGGCCGAGAATGTCTTCTAACTGCCCGAGGAGTGCCGCTGGATATATATAGTGGAGAATGCCAAGCAGCCCAACATCTTCCAAATCATTGACGATGCCTTGAGCAACATCGAGAAGAAAAACAAGCAGTTGGCCGGAGCGTTGCCCAACAACTACTACTCCAACCTGGGGTTGGACAAGACCAAGTTTGCCTCGCTGCTCGACGAAATCAACAGGCTGGACACCGTCCGCGATGCCGAGAACGACCTGATAGGCCGCGTGTACGAGTATTTCCTTGGTAAATTTGCCATCGCCGAAGGCAAGGGCAAGGGCGAATACTATACGCCAAAATCGGTGGTGAACCTCATCGCCGAACTCATCGAGCCCTACGACGGCAAGATCTACGACCCCTGCTGCGGCTCGGGCGGTATGTTTGTGCAGTCGGTGAAATTCGTTCGAGCGCACAACGGCAACCAGAAAAATATCAGCGTTTACGGTCAGGAGAACACCAACACTACCTTCAAGCTGGCGCGCATGAACCTCGCCATCCGTGGCATTTCGGCCGACATCAAACAAGGCGACACCTTCCACAACGACCAGCACCGCGACCTCAAGGCTGACTACATCATGGCCAACCCGCCTTTCAACCAGAAAGACTGGCGCGAGGGCAACCAGCTGGTCGACGACCAGCGCTGGCAGGGCTACGATACGCCACCCACCTCCAACGCCAACTATGGATGGATTCTCAACATACTCTCCAAGCTTTCCACCAACGGCACAGCGGGTTTCCTGCTGGCCAACGGCGCCCTGAGTGCCGACGGCACCGAGCTGGCCATACGGCGCAAGCTTATCGACAACGACAAGGTGGAAGCCATCCTCATACTGCCGCGCAACCTTTTCTACTCCACCGACATCAGCGTGACGCTCTGGATACTGAACAACAATAAGAAGGCGCACGTGGCGACGAAGAATGGGCAAGAAATCCACTACCGTGACCGCGAGAACGAGGTGCTCTTTATGGACCTGCGCCAGATGGGCATCCCCTTCGAAAAGAAATACGTGGAGCTGGACCAGGAGACGCGCGACACCGTCGTCCGCACCTTCCACAACTGGCAGCAGCAAGGCTACGAGCAGACCTACCGCAACGAGCCCGAATACTGCTATTCCGCCACCCGCGACGAGATTGCGCAGAAAGGCTACAGCCTCGTACCCAGCAAATACATCGAGTTCCGCAACCGTGACGAGCAGGTGGACTTCGACGCGAAGATGCGCGAGCTGCAAGCCGAAATGCGTGAGTTGTTGCAGCAGGAGGAAAAAAGCAAAGAAGAGTTGAAGGTGCTCTTTGATAAGTTAGGATACAAAATTTACTAAAACTTGCCAATTTTGCAAGAATTAGCAAGAATTATCAAATTTATTTGTATCTTTGCGCTTTGATTAAAGGACTTGATTGATGATGGAATTACCACCTAAAATAGAAAAGAGAGCTTTTTCTGATGCCCTTTTCGGGAAAACAAGTGAAGAGATCAATTTTCTCGTTGACCAAATCAACGAGGAATATGATTATTGGGATAAGGTGAAATACAAGAAACCTTTGCCAAATGGTGTTACTCCTGAGATGTTGTGGTCATACGTCAAAGCTTCAAGGTTGAAACAGAGTGTCATGATATGGGATAAATATGGCATAAAACTATGTGTAACAAGCCATATACAGCGCCTTTGTCATGAATTTGATATGCTTTTTGGAAGTTTTTGGTCTTCTGAAAACGATTCTCAAAGTGCAGAATGGAAATACTATTTGGCCAGCTCTTTAATGGAGGAAGCTATCTATTCCAGTCAGATGGAAGGAGCCTCCACAACCCGTGTTGTGGCCAAAGAGATGTTGAGGAAGAACAAGTCGCCTCAGAACAAATCCCAGCAGATGATCGTCAACAACTACAACACGATTCAGTATATCACCCAACACAGAAACGATCCTTTGACCGAGGAGAACCTGCTGCATATCCATCGGCTAATGACGGAGAACACATTGGATGATCCCAATAAAGCCGGCCATTTCAGGACCAATGACGAAGTGGTTGTGGCCGACGTCGTCGCTAACGAGATTGTGTATACACCTCCTACCTATAAGGAAATCCCTGAGTTTTTGGATGCCCTTTGTTACATGTTCAACGAGGACAATCCGCGCGTTTTCCTGCATCCTATCATCAAGGGTATCGTCATTCATTTTATGTTGGCTTACATGCACCCGTTTGTGGACGGGAACGGTCGCACTGCTCGTGCCCTGTTTTATTGGTATATGTTGAAAGAGAATTACTGGCTGACGGAATACATGTCTATTTCTAGGGTGATTGCCAAGTCGAAAAAAAGTTACGAAAAGACATTCCGCTATAGCGAGAACGACGAAAACGACATCGGCTATTTTGTAGCATACAACCTGCGGGCGTTGAAAATATCCTTCCAGCAGCTTTCCGATTATATCCAGAGGAAGCAAAAGGAAAAGAAAGCGGCCAATGCATTTATGGCATCTGGCAATATCAACCAACGTCAAGCGCTGATTCTACAACAATTTGCCGAGGACCCCGATCTTGTTCTTACCGTAAAAGAGGTGCAAACCCGATTCTCGGTTGCCTCGATGACGGCAAGAAAGGACTTGTCGGAGCTGGTGCAGCAAGGCTACTTGCAAGAAATTGCCATCAACAAAGTCACCAGAGGTTATCTGCGAGGACTTGATTTTAATGAACTGAAAAACATGAAATGATGGAATACCAGCGTTTAGGCGACTATATCAGAGAGGTGAATGTCCGTAACAGGGAGTTGAAGGTGACGGAGCCCAAGGGCATTAATATTGACAAACGTTTTATGCCTTCGGTTGCCAATGTCATTGGAACAGACTTATCCACTTACAAACTTGTCTCCAAGAATCAGTTTGCTTGTAATCTAATGCACGTTGGACGGGATGAGAAGATTCCTATGGCAATGCAGACTGATGACAACCCTATCATTGTTTCGCCTGCCTATTTTGTGTTTGAGGTAACTAAAACGGACGAGTTGTTGCCCGAATATCTTATGATGTGGTTCTGTCGTAAGGAGTTTGACCGCAATGCTTGGTTTTATACGGACGCGGATGTGCGTGGAGGTCTTGGTAAAGAGGCCTTGATGGATATGCAACTCCCTGTCCCGAGCATTGGGCGACAGCGGGAAATCGTGTTGGAATACGAGACACTGACGCGCCGCATTCGCCTCAATAATCAGATGATTGAGAAACTCGAAGCCACAGCACAAGCGCTTTACCTCAAGATGTTTGTGGATGGGATTGACAAGGAGAATCTGCCGGAAGGGTGGAGAAGGGGGAGGTTGGGAGAAATAGCGACTTTCAAGTATGGGAAAATGGCAGACAAACACTCTAAAAGTGATAAGTATCCATATCCTATATTTAGTGGTTATGCAGTGACTGAATATACTAGTGAATACACGTTGAAAGAGCCTACAATAGTTATCATTGCAAGAGGCGATGCAGGAACGGGAAGAATTTGCATGTCTCCCAAGGAATGTTTCTTGTCGAATCTCGCCATTTCGATAGAAACAAAAGAGCCTTTAATGAAAAACTACTTGTATTATCATATGTTGGAATCCGATACGATGTCTTTGCGGTCAGGTTCTGCCCAAGCACAAATAACAATTAATAATGTGGAACCATTTGAGGTGATGATACCAGAAAGAAAAGTCTACGTAGACTTTTCAGATAAAGTAAATACACTATACAACAACACGATACTATATAAACAAGAGAACGAGAAATTAACTGAATTACAGTCTTTGCTATTGGCGAGGATGGGGAAATAAAATATTGTATTATGGATAAGCTTTTACTACATTTTGGTGATGAAAAAGTTTTTATGCTATTAACCACAGCATTAGCCATGTATGTATCTATGTTTGTTATGATGCTGACATTAAGGAAAAGGAAATCGTACCGAAAAAGAACTGATACAGAACGTGCATATGAATTATTGCTAAAAGGAAACAAGCAACAAACATTAACTGATAACGCTATTGTGCTAGTATATAAACGAATGATTGCTCAAAATTATGAATAAGTTTCATATATTGACTTCTTGGAGTCTTTTCTTTTATATGTTAGAGAAAAAGATGAAGATGGGAAACTTACAAATGAGATATATAACATTATTGGTCCAATTTTGGAAAAAGAAAAAGCTGAAAAACCTTATTCTAATGTAAGAGAGAGGGAGAGGCGCATATTGTTGGCCATTGAAAACTCTTTGAACAAAGGGGAAACAACCTCTTTGAAGAACAATCTTAATGATCTTTCTGGTGTAATTGAGAACAACCAAAAAGCTTTAGATAGAGCTCGAAAAACTAATAAATGGACGGTGCCCATTTCAATAATTGGCGTATTATTAACATTGTTTATATGGTTATATGGCTCTTCCTTATCAAACAAAGATGTTGAACGTATTTCAAATCAGATATATTCTTCAATTAAAGATAGTATGCATATTACAAGTTCTGATAGTGTTATTATTATTAGCAAACAAAACAACTCAATTAAAGATAATAGAGAACATTAAATCAACTGAATTACATCTTTGCTATTGGCGAGGATGGGGAAATAGAATTTGATTGTTATGTTATTACCAAAATTCACAGAAGAGAATGAAACAGAACGGATTGGAGTCAACAAAGCTGCTTTAATTCTTTCTGAAATGGGACTGATTTTCAGGGAAACTTCAAATTCTGATACTGGAGTAGATGGTCAAATAGAGGAAGTTGATGATGACTATCATGCTACAGGACGCATAATGGCAGTTCGAATAAAATCTGGTAGTTCCTATTTACATGACAATGGGGACGTATGGAGGTTTTACATCGATGATGCTCACAAAAACTATTGGAAACTATTTCCCATTCCTGTTATTCTGTTAGTTTATAATCCAAATGATGGAAATGTCTATTACATAGATGTCAAATATGTTTTGAATACTATTGATAGAATTGATATTCCCAAAGTGAATGTATTGTGTAAAGAAAACAAAGAACACTTTTTGAAAACCATTGGAGGAGGCGTCTCGAAATATAGTGATATTGAAACTGTGTTTAATTATATGCTTCAAAAGAAGTGCGATGACATTAGTTTCTCTGTTTCATTTTTAGAATTATTTGTTTCTGGATTGACTAATTTATGCCATGATTTATTCTATGATGTCTCTGTGGCAACGGATATTGCAGATATTAAGAGTAAAGGTATTGGCTTTTCTGTAAATCATGATTTTTTATGGGAATATGTTACCTGTCTTGTAAAGGAGAATCTTGCAGAGGTAAACTTTCATGCTTGTCTGTATGATTATGAAGAGAGAAAAATGCAACCGAGATTTATTGCACCTTTAACGTATAGGGGAAGACAATTGCTGGATTACATTTCAAATCTGGAAGCACAGTATTTAGGAGAAACTGATGTTTCTATTGTATGTGAAAGTCTAATTAATCTTCAATTTGATTACTATTCAATACAACGATTAAATAAATTAACTGAATTACAGTCTTTGCTATTGGCGAGGATGGGGAAATAAATGGAATTATTACATAAAACCAATAGAAATGACACACTATGAGAAATTGGACATGTTGCTGAATGCGCTATTATCAAGAGTCACTTATCGTAATACACATGGGAGCGATTACAATGTCCTGACATTTGAGTTTTTATGCTCGAAATTGTTTAAGGATGAAGATGTAAACGCATGGGAGGTGAAGTATTTGCAAGATCGGTTGATAGGAGATGAATACGTCGAGATGATAAAAAAGGACAACGTGCTTATTCCAAACATTACTCAAAAGGGAATAAAGTTCATGCAGGATGGCGGATACGTGAAGGAACAAGAACGAGTAAAAATGCAAGATGAACAAGTTCGTACCACAATTGAGAATAATAATAGAGGTAAACTTGCTTTGGTTTTGTCTTTCATCTCAATGCTTATTGCACTTGCTGCCTTGGTATTATCTATCATTGCATATTTCAAACCGCATGCATAATCGTTCTATTTTTGTTATATTCTCAAAATTTGCATAAAAACATCAAATTTTAAAAATAAAATGTATTTATTCGTGATTTTATACTATATTTGCAGCGCGATTAAAACAACTGCACCATGATACAGGAACTAAAAATAAAGAATTTTCTGTCGTTTAAGGACGAAGTTACATTCAGCTTTGAAGCTACAAATGATCGTTTTGCTGAAGACTCACAAGTCGTAAAGATTAATGATAACACAAGATTGCTACGTTTTGCCGTTGTATATGGTTATAATGCATCTGGAAAATCTAATTTACTTGATGTGTTTGAGTATCTGCAGCATTTTTGGGCATATAAACCGGAAGACTTGGATGAAAATACTGGTGTGATACCGTTTAGACTCGATAGAGTCTCTCCTAATAATCCTTCATGCTTTGAACTTGTGTTTTATGTTCAAGACACAAAGTATCGGTATCAATTGGAATTGGACGAACGTCAAGTCTATTTCGAGAAACTATCCTACTATAAAAGCACGCAACCGATAATGCTATTTGAAAGAGGATTGGTAAACGGACAATCTATTATTCAATTTAATACAACGAATAATTGTGCGGATAGACCTAGCAACGTTGTAAAAGATGAAATAAGTGTCAAATGTTTGAAAAACTTATCTTTTTTTGTGGCTCGTAATCAGGTGAATGTAAGTCTTCCGCTCATAGATGCTGCAAAAGACTGGTTAAGAAATCAGATGATGCAGGTGATAACCCCTTCGACAAGTCTCACTAAATTTGCACAACGAAGAACTTCAGAAGATAATCAAGTGGTTGAGTATATTCTTTCTTTTCTTAAGGAAGCGGATTTTAACGTTACGGGTATTTCCACTGATGTGATAAAAAAGGAGGTTTCTGAAGAAACAATGAAAATTATTTTGGAAGATGATGAAATATCTAAAAGTGAGAAAGAACGGTTAAAGAAGGAAAGGACGATTAAACAACTCCAAACTATCTTTCAACATTCAGTTGAAAACGAAAATGGGATAGAATCGTATCAGTTTTATGGAAAAGATGAATCAAGAGGAACAATTCGAGTTTTTGGACTAGAGGCCGCTTTATATGTTGCATTAAAAACCAACAGTTTTTTGCCCATTGACGAGATAGAGACATCTTTGCATCCCAAATTATTAGAGAAAGTGTTGTTTGAATATCTTAAGACAAATGCTAGGTCACAGATATTGGTCGCTACTCATAATGATGGGTTGTTGGATTTAGTGGATGATCTGATTAGAAAAGACTCGGTTTGGTTTGCTGAAAAGAACAAGGCGGGTGTAACTGGTTTATACAAACTAACAGATTTTAGGGGTATAAATCGTCTGTCTTCTATCAGAGAGGCTTATAGAAATAAACGATTTGGCGCTACAATAGGATAAACATGGAAAAAAGAAAACTTGCTGAAGTCACTGAGCAACAACAATATTTTGAGGCTGTTCCCACTTCTTCTCCTGAAAGAGATGAAGGGACAAGAAATATGGGGTTGCTGTATCCATTCATCATTAGTGGAGGTTCAAACACAGAGCATTATTACTTTAAACATATAAGCAATGTGACAAATCATAAATTCAATATCAAACCTGAATATTTTGGGAATGAAGCGAGTTATCCAGAAGAATTCCCTAAAAGAATCAACTCGATATTGAAAAACAATGCGGATGCCAAAATTTTCTGTGTGTTCGATTTTGACACCATCTATAACAACAAAGCCAATCAAGAGAATCATAAAAGATTTGTGACCAGCATTAAAAAGGAGATAGCCAAAGGGAGCGTTGTACTTTGTCCTAGTATGCCGAGTATTGAATATTGGTTTTTATTGCATTTCATAAATTATACGGATTTGATAAAAAGTTGTGGGACGAAATTGCAAAGCCTTTTGTCGCCCTTTATGCTACCGTTTTTCCAAAATTCAAAGAAGAAACTTTTGAATTTACTAAAAAGTGAAAAGTGCATCAATAACTCAGAATGGGTGCTAAAATTGTGTGAAGGGGGAAAACTGGATGATGCCATACAACGAGCAGAAAGCAATATTGCACTTTCAGAAGCTAAAGGTGAATTAGGCGAGCATTCCTATTCGTTTGTGTATAAAGTGTTTAAAGACTAATAGTGCCTATGCCGTACTTCAACGAAAGCCAATTAGAACAGTCCATCATCGCCCTGCTGCAGGAGCAAGGTTATGAGCACGTGAAAGGCGAGGACATCGTGCGCAACCTCGACGAGGTGGTGCTGCGCGACGACTTGGCGGAATACCTGCACAACCGCTACAAGAACGACGGCATCACCGACCAAGAGGTGGAGACCGCCATCCGCGTCATCATGCAGCAAACCGGTGGCTCGCTTTATGACGAAAACAAGCACACCATCCACCTGCTCATGGACGGCTTTTCGTTGAAACGGGAAGACCCTTCCAAACAAAACATTTATATCTATCCCATCGCCTTCGACGAACCGAACCAGAAACATAACTTTTTTAAAGTCGTCAACCAGTTCGACATCGTCGGCAACCAACACCGCATCCCCGATGCCATTGTTTTCGTCAACGGTCTGCCCGTGGTGGTGTTTGAGTTCAAGAACGCACTCAAGCAGAACACGACCATCGAAGATGCCTATAAGCAACTCACCATCCGCTATCGCCGCGATATTCCTGCCTTGTTCAAATACACTGCCTTCATCGTCATCTCCGACGGAGTAAACAATAAGTTCGGCACGCTATACACGCCTTACGAGTTCTTCTATGCCTGGCGCAAGGTCAACGCCAAGGACAAGGCCGACAGCGGCATTTCATCGCTCAAGACGATGATTGCCGGCCTTTTCTGCAAGGACCGCCTCATCGATGTCATCCACAACTTCGTCTATTTCCCCGACACCTCGAAGGACGAGCGCAAGTTCATCTGTCGTTATCCTCAATATTTCGCTGCCCGCTCGCTCTATCAGAACATCCTCAACCACAGCAAGCTCAACGCTGGTGGCGACGGCAAGGGCGGCACCTATTTCGGGGCCACGGGTTGCGGCAAGTCGCTCACCATGCTCTTCCTCTCGCGCCTGATCATGAAGAGCAAGGCCTTGTGCAGTCCCACCATCATCCTCATCACCGACCGCACCGACCTCGACGACCAACTCTCTCGTCTGTTGCTCAACGCCAAACAGTTTGTGGGCGACAGCGTGATAGAGCAGGTGGAAAGTCGTGAGGACTTGAAAGACAAACTGCAAGGGCGCACCAGCGGTGGCGTGTTTCTCACTACCATACAGAAGTTCTCCAAGGACATCAACCTTCTTTCCAACCGTGCCAACATCATCTGCATCAGCGATGAAGCGCACCGCTCGCAGACGGGCATCGAGGAAAAAGTGGAGATTACCGACAAAGGCGTGAGGCGTTCTTACGGTTTTGCCAAATACCTGCGCGACTCACTACCCAACGCTACTTACGTCGGCTTTACTGGTACACCCATCGACCCGACGTTGGAGGTCTTTGGCGGCATTGTCGATGAGTATTCCATGATTGAGGCCGTCAACGATGGCGTCACCAAGACCATCATGTACGAAGGCCGTGCCTCGCATGTGTTTGCCGACAGCGAACTCATCAAGCAGATTGAAGCATACTATGACCAATGTGCCGAAGAAGGTGCCACCGAGTACCAAATCGAAGAGAGCAAGCGGGCCATGACACAGATGAGCATCCTGCTTAACAGTCCAGATCTTATCCATCGCCTGGCTGACGACTTCATCCGACACTACGAACGCCGTGTTGAGGAAGGCAGCACCGTCAAAGGCAAGGCCATGATTGTGTGTGCCACAAGGGAAATCGGCTATGCCATCTACAAGGAAATCATCGCCATGCGTCCCGAATGGGCCGAAGTGAGAGTGTGTGGCGACGGTGAGGAACTCACGAGGGAGGAAGCCGAGAAGATCAAGCCCATGGAGAAGATCAAGATGGTCTTCATCCGGCAGAAAGACGACGATCCTAAACTGTACAATCTTCTGGGCACTGACGAGGACAGAAAGAAACTCGACCTACAATTCAAGGAGGAGAAATCGAACTTCAAGATTGCCATCGTGGTCGATATGTGGATTACGGGTTTCGATGTACCTTGTTTGGATACCATGTATTGTTACAAACCTTTGCAGATGCACACGCTGATTCAGACCGTTAGCCGCGTGAACCGCAACTATCCAGGCAAGGACAAAGGACTCATCGTGGATTACTTGGGCATCAAGAAGAAGTTCAATCAGGCGATGAAAAAATACGCCAATGGCGGACAAAATGAGACTCCTGTGGAAACCATCGACAATGCCGTAAAGTTGTTTAAGGACGAACTTGATTTGTTGAGGCGCATGTTCCACGGCTTCAACTATTCTAAGTTCTTCACAGGAACGCCATTGGAGCAGCTTGATGCCTTGCAAATGGCTGCCGAGCGCATTCAGCAGACCGATGAACTGGAAAAGCGCTTCATGAAGCACACCAACATCATGAAGTCGGCCTACAACATGTGCAACAACGACGAGCGCATCACCAAAGATGAAATCAACGATGTCCATTTCTTCACAGGTGTGCGTTCGGTCATCTACAAGACTACAACGGGCGAATCGCCTGACGCAACACAGATGAACAGACACGTTTTGAAACTGGTCAATGAAGCACTTATCTCTGAAGAAGTCGTGGCCATCAACACAATGCGTCTCGACGACACGGAGCAAATCGACTTGCTGGCAAGCCAATACATGGAAAAGCTAAAACGATTGCCTTATCAAAACACGAAAATCAAGCTGATGGAACAACTGCTGAAGCGTGTCATCGATAGCGTGAAGAGAGTGAACAAGATCAAGGCTGTTAGCTTCACCGACCGATTGAAAGGCATTATTGACAAATACAACGACCGCTCCGATGATATCGTATTGGCAGACGAGATTGTCACGGAAGTGGCCAAGCAGTTGGCAGACCTGTTTGAGGAAATTAAGAAAGAGAACAAATTGCCCGAAGGCATTCCCGACATCGAAGTGAAAGCCTTCTACGACATCCTGAAATCCGTCGCTGAGCAGTATGGTTTCCTTGATGAATACACTGAAAAACAATACATTTCCCTTGCCAAAGACGTGAAGGATGTGGTTGACGACAAAACCCAATACATCGATTGGGACAAGAAAGCTGACATCAAAGCGCAGTTGAAAGTGCAGATTATCCTCACTCTTGCCAAGCACAAATACCCGCCCGCGACACGCGATGAAGTTTTCAAGGCGATATTCGAGCAAGCCGAAAACTTCAAGAAGAACAAGACCTCCGACTTTGATGATGAGACACTGTCGGTGCCTACGGTTCCGTATTCCAGTTACGAAGAAGAGAGGGGGTATAGCATGGCAGCAGAGTCTTTTGAACAAGGATAACGTGGGCGGTGATCCGCCGTAGCCATTGATGTCCGCCGCCGTATAGGTCGATGCTGGCATGACAAGGCTGCTATATAGATTCCTGAAAGGACGACCTTATCCCCCCCCTGATATGCAATGTTTGTTTTTTTATATGGTATAATAGACAAAAATGGTTGGTGGGATACGATGTAAATCACTGACAATAAAGTGCATAAAAGCGATAAAAAGCAGTTAGATGAAAGCGTTTTCATCTAATTGTTTTTTTTATGCCAAACAGTA
>Ga0247609_10001841_pt1 | contig 23822 bp, 20 predicted proteins | sample 172DNAGHGlowgp2_FD_193487 | JGI IMG/M metagenome (GOLD analysis project Ga0247609, IMG submission 193487) | Sheep rumen microbial communities from Palmerston North, Manawatu-Wanganui, New Zealand - 1728 DNA GHGlow gp2 | ecosystem: Host-associated > Mammals > Digestive system > Stomach > Rumen ...
TTGCTTTTTTTCATCATTCTTCTAGAGTTTCTTTAGCTTGATTACCTAGGGTTTCTGCTCATTGAGAAACTTTGTTTTGTATGTCTTGTACTATTTGTGCTCATTTTTCGGGTAATACAGTTCAAGCTATTCCATTAATAGAGTTCTGAACAACTCATCCTGCTGTTTTGGCTACATTTGTTGCAATGTCAGCTCCACTATGTATAGCTGATTCTGCAGCGTTTACAGTTGTTGATGCAGCATTGTGTACTACTTGAGCAGTTGTTCAGATGGTTCATTTTACAACAGCTTTTCAGGAATCTATAATTCATTCTCAAGATGTTGCATTATGAAATGTATCAGAGACTCCTTGTGTTAAGTCTTTTGCAGCTCAAACTATTCATTGAACTGCTGATTGTCAAGCTTCTATACCCGTTGATACTGCTCATTGTACAGCCTCTTTTCCTGTACTAACCGCTTGAGCTCAAGCATCTTTAATTTGTTCTATTCATGTTTGTCATATTTCTTGAACTTTTTCAACTCATGTATGTATTGTATCTTTTACAACATTAGTTCATTGTTGAATAATTGATTCATCTTTTCCTGTTTGATCTGGGGTAGATTGTTCAGTAGATTCTTCTACTGGCTTAGCTTCGGATGATCAATCTTCTGTAGATTGATTTGTTACAGTACTATCAGTTGTTGTATTGGTAGTACTTTGATCTGAAACAGGAGTACCAGTACCAGGTTGTGTTCATTGTACGTCTTGAGTTGCTCCAGATTGAGCTTGTAAATTTTGATCATCTTGTGTTTGTGTCATGAATTTTTGTTTAAATAGATAAACTTAACTAAAGTATAAATAAAAATAATATTAATGCAAATTTTATATGACTTTTTTCTTATAAAAAGTTTTTACTTGTATATATTTTCTGAAAATTTAAATTAAGTTAACTTTATAAGTATAATAATTATGCAGGAAATTCTTTATAATGGAGATTGATGAGATTGATGAGATAGGATAGATTCTTGGTTAACTTCTCAGTTTTCATATTCTAGAAATTTTTTTCATCATATAATTGCAAGGTGAGGAATTCAAGTTAATGGTAAAATAGTAAAAAAATCATTTAAATTAAAGGTATGAGATAAAATTCAAATTGATGAACTAGAGCGTTATTTATCTCCAATTGTTTTAGATGAAGCGGAGCAAGTAGATATTCCAGTTGTTTTGGAAAAAGAAGATTATTTAATTTTGAATAAACCAAAGTGAGTATTGTCGCATCCTAATAGTATTCGAGATGCTAATAAGCCTTCGGTCGTTGCTTTTTTATATCAACGCTATAAGGATTTACCTAGTTACGGAAATTTTATTAGAGCATGATTAGTTCATAGATTGGATAAGGATACTGATGGTTTGATGATTGTTGCTAAAACCGAGAAAGGGCTCCAACATTTTAAATCTTTATTTCAAGAAAAATCGGAATCATTTAGTATAGAAGAAAGAGAAAAAGTTCCTCTTCAGAAATATTACCGTGCTGTATGTGAAGTTACTTCTAAATGAGAAGAATTTTTATCTGAGATAGAAAAAAGTTGATTGCCATATTATATTATCGAGCCAGTGGTTGCTAAAGTACCCAATTGTGTATCTAAAATGTGAATAACAAAGATATTGAGTTTAAAAATGGTGTGAAATTGATTGGTTAGAATATATTTACAAATTCTTACATGAAGAACTCACCAAATTAGATATCATTTATCTAATCATTGATTGCCAATTCAATGAGATTATCTATATTGAAAGGAAAATAAAAAAATACAAATGCAATTAACTGCATGGAAACTTGAATATTTAGATGTTGATGGTGAAATGATAAGTGTTGAAATTTAAAATTTATTTTTATGTTGACTTGTTGTATTAAATCGATATAAATATTTTATATAAACATAAATCAAGGCAAAAGTAAAAGTACGTTTTAATTATGGCAAAAAGACAAGTATCAGCAAAGAAAGGACAAGACCCTATTGAAATTGATATCCGAGAGCTTTGGATATCAGTTGCTGCGTTGATGGGATCAAGTGTGAATGGGGCTCCCAGTACAGATGAAGAGCTTAAATCAATGGAAGACAGTGTGTCATTCTATGTGAAAAACATAATAATTGGTCTTAAAGCTGTATATATTTTGTACAGCGACAATATTATGTACAGAGGTAGAAAAAATGCTGTTTCTTATCTCATCAATGTGTTACCATTGATTGGGATGGGGCAACTTCCCAGTGATGAGAAGGAGGCAAAGGATTTTTGCAGGAGATTCGCTTTTTCTCCTGTAAAAAATTCAGGAACAGAATTCCAATCGCTATTTTCAAGAGTTTCAAAAGATTGTAAATGGCCAGAAAGATACAAAGGGTTTCCAATCGAATTTCTCCTCAATGACTGGGATGAACGGTATCCACAAATCTCTCCCTATGAGAGAAGTGGGTATATCGTAGAGGACTTCTTGTCTGACTATTAAACCGTTGAGGGATGTGGAATAAAGTTTGATTTATTTTGCATCCCTCCACTTGTTTTATTTAGGTTTGTTATATTTGATTTAGATTATATAATTAATATAAGTTTATTCTTTATATATTTGAAAATAATGAAAAATATAAAAATTATTTTATTGTTTACTATTTTCTGTGTAGCTTTCTTTTGAGATTTTTTATATGCTTGAAATCCTTTTGTATGGAATTTATTATGAACTCAATTAGAAATCTGATTGAATCAACGTTCTAATGTTTGAGTATCGATAGATTGAAAGCAAATAAATGCATTATCAGTACGTCAAGAAAATTCAACTCGAATTAAGTATGATTTGATTTCAGAATTAGATAAAGCTGCATCAGAACAGGAGAGACTACAGATTATAGACCAATATATTATATCATTGTCTGGTTCTGTTGGGGATGGAATGAACATGTATAATTATGAACAATCTCAAGTTGATTATTTCAGTGATGCAGCTAAAGAATGTGAGGTTCCAATAAAAACTAAAAATTCAGAATTTTCAGATGCTGTTAAGTCGTATAATTACGAAAAAGCAGAAATTATTTCAGATGAAATAGCTGAGTTACGTGCTTGTGTAGCAAAAAATGATGTTTATGCTAAAGCACATGCTTCATATGCATTAGCTGCAAAGTCATTGAGTTCTTTACAGAAAAAAATTGATTATTTATCTGAAAATAAAGAAAAGATTGCAAAATATTATGATATTTTAAAACCAGATTTATTAAAAGAATTATATGATATTTCTAAAATTGTAGAAAGTGAGTTCTAAGAAATGAATTTTGTTTGATTTTTTTGTAGATTATAATATAGTTAGAAGGTAAAATTTTAAAAACTAAATTCACTATATATATTATGGTCTTTTTGATCACGTTCTTGATGTTTGTGTTGTTTTCTACTTTTTTTTATTTGATTTGACTGTGGTACTTAGCGTTGTTACCGCTAGCAACTTTTGTTTTTATGCTATCTCATTGAATAAAAAATGTGTTTTCATGAATTAAATTGGAAGTTCTTCGAGAGAAATGGAGCTTGATTTTGATTCGGTTAATAACAATGATATGATTGTCTTGAATATTATTTTTTATGTGAATAAAAGAAATATCAGTATACCTGGTATTATTGATTCTTAATATATTTTTGTTGTTTTGTTCTCATGTTTTTAGTTATGATGATGGTAAATTAGTTTTTGAGGTGTGAATGTGGTTGATGGTAGTTATCGTTCTTTGAACTGTATTGTTTTCATTATGATTTTTTGATTTTTTGGATTCGGTTCTATTGATTGCTAGCTTAATGCTTTGAGTTTATACTTTTTTACAGTTTATTATTTGAATATTCTATCCGACGGATGAAAAATGGATTTATGAAATAGTTGTATTGTGAGTAATTGTAGTTTGATGAAGTGTAATTAATAATTTTTATCCTGCAGAATGGGTACCTTTTTTATCATTATTTGTTTTGGCGTTAATTTTTTGTGGAATATATATAATTCAACAGTGGGAAATGCCAGCAAAGCAAACTGCTAAGATTTCTGTTCGTAGAATATTAGCATGAGAGAGAATATTTAAAAAGTTGAATGTCCCAGAATGGAAGATTCAATTATATGATTGGTTGGAAAATAGTCCAAAACGATTTGATTGTGCTTTTGAATTTTTTAATTTAGGCATTTTGATTTATCTTCTTTTGTTCTTTTTCTGGTGAATTTTTACTTCTTCAGAGGTCTCTCTTTGATTGCGATACTGGTTATGAATTGCTTGATTTTTGATAAATACGTTTTTACTTAAAAGAATTTGATACGCCACAGATATTTCTAGATTTGCATTGGCTTTAATAGCAAATTTTGTATTGTATTCTATTTTATTAATAAGTGGATCAAGTTTAGAAACTATTTTACCATTCTTAATTGTATGGTGATTCTTATGTCAGATTGCTTTATTCTTTGTTGATCGTATAAATTTAACGTTATTTTCTGATAAAGATTTTGTTTATTGGATGATTGTAACGTTTTTGGCGTTTATATGTAATATAGTATTATTGTGTCGCGTTAATTTACCATGACAATTCTTATTTTCTGTGATATTTGTGTATGTTTGAGCAGAGTTGATGTTAATGTATTATATATTTAAATTTTTAAATGAAAGAAGAGAGTCTATCAAAAATGCAGATTTACATGAAAAAAAGATAATTCAAGAATTAACAGGCGCTGGTGTTAATGATTTTGATGAATGATAGGCATGTAATTTGATTTTTTATTGTAATATTGCTGTATGGATTATTATTTATCAATGTTTATTGTTTCAACATTGGTTCATAATGATGTTCTGCTGTCATTTTCTCTTAATCTATCTCGGTTTATTTTTTTTAGGTCTAAGATATCTGTTTTAATGATTTCATGATTAAATACTGTGTTATTATATGTATTTCTGGCCGATCTTAGAAAGTATCCTTGGGTAGATGATTTATTAATATAGATCAAAAAAATTAATAAACAGAATAATATTGCGAATAAAAGCATTCATATTTCGACTAAAGTAACGAATTCTTTTTTTACTCTATATTTCTTTAGCCAGCTTTGATATACTTGATGAAATTTTCATTCACTAGTAAGAACTAATTTTTTCATTAACTAATATTATTATAAATGGATTTTATTTTATTTCATAAATAACTGATATATTTAACATTAGTTTCATTTCTCATAATTCTATATTTCCTCAAGCTCCCATTTCATTTATTGATTCATCAGCATCGAAAGACATTTTACTTACTGCTGTGTTCGAAGTGGTTATGGCATAGTCATAACTTCTATCTTCAGTGATTGAAATAGGATTTCAAAGTTTTACATTTCAATATTTAGCTAAATCTGACGCTTTCTGGTGGGCTTTTTCCATAGCAAGCTTCCTAGCTTCGGCATAAAATGGTGCTTTATCTTCGATATCATAACTAATATTATTAATAAGTACACCACCAATTTCAGAGACTTGGGCAATAATTTTTGAGCTAATTCATTCATTTTCTACGTTTGCTTTCTTGATTTTTACTTCTAGTGAATGAGTAGCTGTATATCATAGAGAAACTTTTCCGCTTTCTCTTCGATCAAATTGTTCATATACATTTACATTAGTTGTTTTAATATCTGTAGAATCAACATTAAATTGTTTTATAATTTCCTTTACTTTGTCAATTTTTTCATTTGTGATTTTTTGTGCTTCGGCTGTAGTCGGAGCGGTTTCTTCTACACGAAAAGAAAGGATTAGGGTATCAGGAGATACATAAACTTCTCAATCTCATTGAACAGAAATGGAATGTTCAGCCCTATTAATATTTTTGCTTAAATAAAGACAAGATAGGAAAATTGTTAAGCAGATAATTATAATTGCTAATATTTTTTTCATTGTAAATGTTTTATGTAATAAATATATTTTCTTTAAAAAGAGATCATTGTACATATAGTATTATAACTTGTAAAATCAAGGTAAAACTGTAAGATTTTACTTGGTTTTATTATTTTATTGTATATAAATGAATGTATTTGAAGTTATTTGAGTAATTGCTTGATTGTGTGTTGCTGTTCCATCTATTCCTCAGATTGTTCGTACATTGAAAAGTAAGAATGTAAAATGATTGTCTTCATTAATGTATTGTATATGGGCAGTATGATGAATTTGCTGGATAATATATTGATGGTATTTGAATTCATGGCAAATGATAGTGTTTAATGCTATAAGTGCATTATCTTCTCTTAGTATGTTGGTTTTGATTTGGAGGTATTCAAAAAAGAAAAAATAAAACTAATTATTTTGCTTATATAGTTTTGTGTAAAATTTGTGTGCAATTATTTTATTTTTTCTATGATTCTTAATTTTGCACTTCTGGCTGCTTTATTAGTTTCTACTTCTTTGTAGGTAGGTTGGATTGCTTTTTTGTTTACTAATTGAAAGTTTTTACTTTCTTGTAGTTTTTTGAATATTAGTTTTGTCATTCTGTCTTCAATGCTATGGTATGTCATGATTGCACATCTTCAACCAATATTTAAACATTCTCAAAAATCTTTAAAAAATTGCTCAAGTTGATCTAATTCGTGATTAGTTTGAATCCTGATTGATTGGAATATTACAGCAATTCTTTTATTTCAGAATCAAAGTTCATGTAGAGTGCTGGTTAGGTCGTTTGTTGTTTTTATTGGATTTTTTTTTCTTCTTTCTATAATTCATTTAACTACATATTCTGCATTTCTAAGGGTAAAATCTCCATATTTGATTAACATTTCTTCTAATTCTTCTTTGGTTCATTTGTTGATTAAGTGTGAAGCTGGTTGTCATTTGGAAGTATCGAATCTCATATCAAGTGGAGCGTTGGATTTTATACTAAATCCTCTACTTCCATCTTTGAAGTGCTCTAGATTAACTCATAAGTCTAAGAACATAAAATCAAAAAGTCATTCTTTTTTTGAAATGTTTTTGATATTTGCGTACGATGAGTGGTAAAAACTGATTTTATCGGTTCGTTTAGATAAAAATTCTTTTCATTTTATCATTACTTTTTTATCTACATCACAAGCTATAATTTTCAGATCTTTATATTCTTTAGGATTGTCTTGTTGTAAGTGGGTAAGAAAATATTCGACATGTCCTCCATGTCAAAAAGTTCAATCAAATGAAAGTTTGAGTGGGTGTGGGAGATTTTCGTATGTTTCTCTTGCAAGTACGGGATGATGTCTAAGCATTATTATTATTTAAATCTGAAAGATTGACTTGAATTTTATGACTATTGTGAAGTTTAATAAATTCTTTTTCGAAGAATTTTATGATATATAAAAAATGTAATCTAGCTCCGATTCCTTCTTCTGCAAAATAGAAAAGTTTTAATATCTCAGAAATGTTGGCATGAGTCCAATCAAATATTTCGCAATTTGGAAGGACTTTTTGAACATCTTTGAAAAATTTTTCATCTTCAGCTTTATTACATGCGATATAGATTGGCTGTAAATTTTTGTGAGAATCAGCAAATTTTTTAATTGATTTAGAACATTTTTCTATATTACAAAGAGGAGAGTAATTTATTAAATAATATGGATGTCTATTTGATTTTATTTTTTCTTCAGTGAAAATTTCTTTAGCTTCTTCTAATATTGGTAAAGTAAGATCTCAATCGTATTCAGCTTTTTCTTGTCGATTTTGTCAGTTTTGTTCGAGAATCTTTTTGGTTAAATTAAAAGAATATTGATCACGTAGAATGATGATATTAGCATTTTTTATGAAAAACCTTTGTAAGAATGAAGTTCATCGTTTTTTATTTGTTCATAATCATCCGACTATGGTGGTTATTCATCTTTTGATACTTCGTCTATATTGTAGAAATAAATTTCGTCAGCGGTATAAGAAATTTCTACTTTCATCAATAACTTCTCATCATCATAGTATTATAAAATCATATAATTTTCTTTTCTTTCATATACAAATTTTTATTTTTTCTTTTCGGCTTGGTTTTGGTAAAAATTTTAATTTTTCTATAGTTCACGGAATTAAAAAATTCTTATGTCTAATAATTCGATTTTCTAATCGATTTTCATCTCAACATTCAATGCTTATTTTACTTGGATTAAAGCGTTCATTTGCCCAGTTTAATAATGAAAAAATAATAAGCTCATCTCATAGATTTTTATATCAATAGTATCATTTAATAAGAAGATGCATTATTGTTTTTAAATTAAATACAGCTTATTAATATATGGTTTTTATTTATAAGTGCAAGAATTTATAGTTTTTGTATGATTCTTTGAGCTAATTTTTCTGGATTAAAGTCCGTTTGTTCTTCTTGATATTCGTTCAAAATTGTGGTTAATTCATTATATTTTGGAGAAATTATGTTTAGTTCTATATTATTTAGTCCAAAATTTTTTATGTTGTATCTTATTCGTTCTTTTAAGTCTTCGCTATCGTTATGGTCGATCAAGATAAATAATTTTTTAGAATTTTTAATGCTGTTTATTATTTCTTCATTTCAATTAGAATTCAATTTTTGCAGTATAAAAATACTAACTTGTTTATTGTTGTTTTGAATTATTTCTCATGTCTGAATTGCTGTTGAAAATAAGCTTCCAGTTGCAAGAATTACACCATCGTTTCCTGTAAATCCATAAGTTTTAAGAGATATTGAATCTAAACTTTCGAGCATTGATGCATCAATTATTCCAAGTTCATCTACATCAAAAATTGCATCAGGCATTTCTTTGTGTAGTAAACGAATATATTGCTTCTGATTTTGTTTGAGAATATTTCGCATATTTTCCAAATCTATTGGTTCAAAACTATGAAAATTTAGTTTATGAACATAGTCCAAATCATTCGTTTCGGGAGAGATTTTCTTTCAATAACTTCAAAGTCATGCATGGATATTTATTATTGTTGCATATTTTTTATTGTTTAATGTTTCAAAAATAGGTTCTAAAAAGTTAATATTTAATTCATTTAGAATTATTAATGGATGTTTTGATACGGAAATCGCATCTTCCCATGCATTTAGAAGTGAAATATTTTTTGGTTTATTCTCTGGATTTATGCAAAGAATTGGACAATCAACATAATTTAAGTCGCTTATTATTAGGTCAAAGCTGACATCATGATTGGATAGTTTTTTATTTAAATCTTGGATAAAGATATTTGATTTAATATGTTCTGTTAGAAATAAGGATGGCATTTATAGTCTTTTAATTTTATAAAAATTATTCCATCATTGAATATCAGATTAAAAATGTTGCAATTTCTCAAAATATTTTTCAAGCTGTTCAAACTCACCATTGACTAGTTCTTGGACGAGATAACCAGATTAAAACAATATATTCAGGATTATCTATTGATACTATTCATGCAAATGTTGCTTGTGTCCATCAAACTCATCTTTGATATCTTCATTTATATGCGATTTGTGATGTTCATGATTTTGCTCCTAAGCGATATCATTTTACTCTTGCTGTTGAATACTGATCGTTTGTATTTGCTACAGTGAACAGTGCAGTTCTCATCTCATCACTTACTTCAGGTCTGATAACTTGTCTTAATGAATGTGTTGTTTTTTCATGAACTGTAACTTTATCACTGTTTGCAGTTTTTTCTCTAATTTGAGAAATAATTGTTGGTTTTATGTATTTTCATCAATTAATTAATGCAGAATAAGCAGCGGCAAGTTGTATTTGAGTTACAGTTACTCATTGTCAAAAGGCGTTATTAAAAAATCATGCCATAGATACAGATCAGGCTTTAGGTAATGATCAGGCTTTTTCTTCTGCTAATTCAATTCAAGTCTCTTCTCAAAATCAAAATTTATTGAGATAATTATAGTATATTTCCTTACCTAAAGCTTCGACGATTCTAATCATTCAAACATTGCATGAGTTTACAAGCGCTTCTTGAAAACTATGGTATCACATGCATGATGTCTTATCTGCATCTTGTATTGTATATATGTCTATTTTTATGCTACCATCATCTTGATAATGATCATTAAGCCTGATTTCATCACTATCAAGTCATATTGCAGTAGTGAAAGATTTGAAGATACTTCCTGGTTCAAAGGCAATTGATATATTTTTATCAACAAAAACAGAGGCTCAATATATATTTTTTGATATATATTTTTTTATAGAAGTATCTTTTTTTTCATCAGTTTTGGCTTTTATATATTTTCATCATGTGTATAAATATACAGGAACTTCATTATAAGTATCACTATCAATTAAGTAAGAGTATTCTGGACTTAGTGGAATCATCGTATATGCATCATTATAGTTGTTTGGATTGTATGTTGGTAATGAAACAGATGCTTTAACTTGTCATTTTTTAGGATCAAATACCATTACAGCGAGAGAATCTGCGTGAAAAGCATTGATATATTTTTTTGCAATTGATTCGACTTCTTTTTGAATTCATACATCGATAGTTAAAACAATATCATCTCAATCTTTTGTATTTATAACTTCAAAATCACTTCATCCCATATTTCGGTTGGAACGTCATATAATTTCTCAATCAATTCATTCTAATATATTGTTATAGTATTTTTCTATTCAATAGTAAGCATCTCCATTTTTGTCTACATATCATAGAATGTTTGACATAAATTCTCAGTATGGATAGTATCTTATAGCATGAGGTTCAAGTATTATTCAGTGGACGATTGAGTATTTGTTGTATAGACTGTTATCTAGAGAGTATTTTTCGTTAGCATAATCAAGTTTTAGCTGTTTAATATCTTGTGCTATTTGAGGGTTTGCAGATGATAATAGTTTAATATATTTGTATTCTTGTTTTTTAAATAAAGAATCTAATGTTGAAGAATCTATTTTTTCTCACCATTTATTCATAAAATTTTTGAATTGAATTTTATCTCTTGTGTTATTTTGATCTTTAGGAATTATGTATATGTAAAAATTTGCTTCTATTGATATGAAACTAAAATTTTGTTTTTTTAAATCTTCTAAGAATTCTTCATTTGTATAATATCAGACATAATTTTTTTCTTTTATTCAAATTTTAATTTTGTCGTTGAGTTTATTGATTATTATATCCATAGCTTGTTCTTCTGAAAATTCTTCAATGATTTTTTGTTTTTGCTCATTATATGATTCAAAGTCAAAAGTTGTATATTCTTCCGATATTATGGGTATCTCAACTCATTCAGCATTATAATCTTTTCAAAAATAAAAAAATTCTGGTAGTTTTGGGAGTAATTCTATGTTGGCAAATCATTCTATATTTTTAATGCAATCTTCTTTTTCTACAGTATCTAGTCAGTTGATCACACATAGATGTTTGTATACGATGGGAGAAATTAGTTCAATAAAACGATCTTTCACTCTATTTCAATTTGAATTAAATCATATTTCTCTAGGATCTAATGCTATATCGTATAAATTAATATTTTCTGTTAATTTTACAGGTTGTCAGGTTTTATCTAATGCATAAATATCTCATCTATCTGCTTTTATAGCAGCAAGTGATGTTGATTGTTTTATTAACTCTGAATTATAGTTATTGTGCTGAATTATCTGGATATAAAAAAGTCTAATTATTACTACTAAAAACATTGCTCAAAAAAGGGATGCTAATTGTAATTCTTTAGAAAAATTTATATTTCAGATATATGGAATTTTTTTAAAATAAAATGAAGATAATTCTGAAAAACTACGTTTTTTTTTAAATGATTTTTGAAAATTTTTATAATTATACATATAATAATTGATTTTGGGTTTATTAAAACGTATTTTGAAGATATATACAATATGTAATTTTTCGAAATTTTCAATAATAAATTTATTAAAACAAGCTAAAAAACTTGTAAAAAATTTGACAAAAAAACTTTATTTGGATATAATTTAGGCGCTAGTATTTTTAGTTTGTTAATGTTGAAATTTTATGACATTTAGGCCTAGTGATGACTTATTAGAACAAATAAATTCTAATGAATCTTCATCAGTAGTAGATCAAAATCAAAATGAAAATATAAATCAGGATGTTAATGATATTTGACAACAAACTGTTAATGGGTATGTTAGTCATGATGAAAAAGAGGATAAAGATAAGTTATTTTTTTGAAGTATTGAGACCGATACTAATGTTAATAATAATGAGATTAAAGCACCAGATTTGTCTGAATTATTGGAAAAGAATCCTGAAAAAATAGTGAGAGAAAGGGATAGTGATATGAGTAATTGAAATAATTGATTGGAAAAAGAAGATGAGAATGTTTTTGATATAGCAACAAATAATACGGAGACATTGAGTAATGGTAATAACATGGAAGATGGTGAAAATAAAAACAACGAAGGAGGTATAAATGATAAAAGTGCAGTTAAAGAAGGCCTAGATCAAATTGTTGCTGGTAATTCTTGAATAGTAGATGGTATGTCGGATGATTATAGATATGAGGTTATATCTAAAATAAGTTGATCAATTCATAGTAAATTGGATTTATTAGTTGATGATAGGCGATATTCTGTTGTTGAAAAATATAAAAAAATTCATCGTGTAGTTTTTAGATGGGGTATGTTTATATTGTTTTCAGTTTTGTGATTGGTTCTATGAATAATGGTCCAAGTTTATGCAAAACAACCGTGAGTAAATTATATTATTAACGATTCTTCTATAGAAAATAGATCTGATTGGGTAGAAGAAAATTCAAATGTTGTATTCTCTGATTTATTAAGTAATAATTCGGATATTGATGTTAAGGTCCCTTATGGGTTTGCACAAGTTGATAATAATTCTTTTCAATCTAAAAGTAATTTAATTTCGTATAAATGAATCATTCTTCCGCAAATATCGTATATTGATTTAACTTGATATGATTTCATTTCTTTAGATAAATTTCTAAATAAGGAAACTAAACGTGAAGATTTAGAAAAAATGGTAGAATATTTATTAACAGCTGATTCTTTGTATAGTAAAACGGCAACTCTTCCAAAAATTTCTGATACTAGATGGGAATGACAAACTTTTGAGTGAAGTTTGGTAGATTGATTTAATTTGAGTTGTGTTGCCGAACGCAAAATATCTGATGTTGTCTGTGATAAGTTTTTGAATATATTTTATAAGTATGGTAAATTCTATGATTTATCTCGTTATGCCTCTGAGTTATATGTTTTAGTTAGAGAGTTAAATGAAGAAAATAAAGATGTTGAACCTATCTGTAAAATGGTAAACGATTATATTCTTCACTCATGAAAAACTTCATCTATATTTGATTCAATTATGTTAAATTGTAGCTCAGAATCGAAATCTTTTTATAAAAATTTGGTTGATTTTATAAATACAGAAAATTCTTTAACAGTAGATCCTACTAGAGTATTTGAAAATTCTGATTTGAATGCTTATAAATTACTTTCTTTGCAGCAAATTATTTATAGAAATTTAGATACTTCGTCATCAGTAAATGAAAATCTTATAAAAAGTTATCTTAATTTTGTACAAAATCTTATAAATAAAGATAAGTGATCTGGGCGTTATATATCACAGATTTATAAAGATATTTTGTATGTCTTTAATGCTGATGAATTGAATCAAAAATTAATTCAAAAATGAAAACTTTCTTCAGAATTGAGGATGCAGATGGATCAAATTAATAATGGAAATCCATTGATGGATTATGTATCATTAACATCTCAGCTTACTACGCCAGATATTTTGAATTTATCATGAGAATTTTTGTCGTTAGAAGTTGAGGAAAGTACACTTGATGAGATATTTTCTCAACTTTATTCTATGACAGATCATTTGAAAATTAGAAGGAATTCTAAATTATCAGATACAGATCTTCAAGTTCAGGCTGAAATATATTCAGATGAAATATTGAGGGTTTCTTGATGAATGACTTTAAAAACAACAATTATTTTGCATAGGAATGGTAATAATTTATATGTAAGTAGTATAAATATATCTAATCAGCCAGATCTTTCTAATATGTTAAATGTTTATGTTTCAGAGTGAAATATAAATTTAAGTACAGTTATTTGATATATTGATGAGAAAATATGATTTTGGTATAGGGATCCACTATGAGAATCTGTTGAAAAAACTACATTATGTGAAGAATTGAAAAATAGACTGAATATCGATTTTTATAAGTGTGATGATAAATCTATTGTTTTATATAAGTGAGATGTTGAATATGTGTTTACGTTATTGAATTGAGTTTTAGAGTCGTTTAGTATTAGTGATACGAGTTTAGAATCTGCTGTAAAAGAAAGATTTTGATCTATATTAACATCAAGGGAAAATACGCAGACAATTATTGAATCAATAATTAAGTTTAATGTTGAGGAGCCTGAAGAAAACAATATTGAGAAAAAATTGGAAGTTATTGATCAGTTCCGTATACATCTTAAAATTATTCCTTTAGTGTCTGATATTGAATGAGAAGAGAATGTGTTTATTGTTAATTTCTTATTATGAGATTTTGAGTTGCAAGCTAACTATGATATAAATACACATTTATTAACTAATGTTGCATATGTAGCATGTGGAAAGACTTTAGAAATAAATGGTTTAGAAATAGAGTTGAGTACTAATAATGAGTCTCAATTAAAGCAGATGTTGAACAATCCTAGAATATTTTTATCAAATATTAATGGTGCAGCGTATAGAAAGTATCAAAGGATGTGTAACTAATTAATATGTAGAAGGTATGGTTAATGTTTTATTTAAAGTTTTTCTATTTCGAATCATCAAGGAATATCTTTGATGTTATATCAATGAGATTGAATTTGATTTCTAAGTTCATCAGCAAGTTGATAATTCTTTTCTTGTTTTGCTAATGCGCGTTGATTGGCTAAATCTGTTATAACTTTTGGAATTTCGTCATAATTTTGGTTATTGTTTTCTTTTTCTCATATTAAATCTAATTTTAATACTTGATTATCTAGCCAAACTATTATTCATATAATTTCAGGATTGGGGTTTTTTAGTCCAGAATTGATGGTTGCAAGCAATTTTGGTGTATTTAAGTCATCAAACAAGCAGTCGAGACAGTCTGATAAAAATTTTGTTCATTCTTCGGCTTTTATTTCATTTGAAACTTCTTTATAATTTTTTCATCTTAATTCTTGTTTTTCTAATTTGCTAATTTTTTTTATTATATTTTTTCTTTGAATCTTAGATTGTTCTAATACAGTCTCATTAAAATCTAAAAAATTTCTGTAGTGTGCTGTGTAATAAAGCATTTTTAAATCTAATCAGGAATATCATTTTTCTTCTAAGTCATCAACTGTTATTAATCATCATGTAGATTTTGATAGTTTTTTTCATCAAAGATTTAAAAATTGGTTGTGCATCCAGTATCTTACTCGAGGTTTTTTTCAGAATGTACATTCACTTTGTGCAATTTCATTAGTATGGTGTACTCATATATGATCTACACCTCATGTGTGTATATCAAATTGATCTCATAGATATTTACTGGACATAGCACTACATTCGATATGCCATCATGGGAATCAGATTCATCGAGGAGAATCTCGTTCCATTTGTCTTTTTTGATTTTTAGGAGAAAATTTCCATAGAGCAAAATCTGTGGAGTTTTTTTTATTGTTGTTTTGGATTCTCGCTCAGACAATTCTTTTTTGGTTTTCAAGTCATGCTAATTTTCAGTAATCTTCTACTTTACTAGTATCCATGTAAATTCAGTCATTTGGAATTTCATAAGTATATCACTTGTCTTCTAGTGTTTTTATCATTTCAATCTGTTCTTGGATATGTTCAGTAGCTCTTGGCATTACATCAAATTTTTCAATTTGCAGTTTATTTAAATAATTATAAAATTTTTCTATATACATATCAGCCAATTCCCAGACAGTCTTATTCTCCCTTTTCGCTCATTTTTCCATTTTATCTTCTCATTCATCTCCGTCATCAGTTAAGTGTCATACATCAGTTAAATTCATTACATGTTTTACTGGATATCATAGGATATTTTTTATTACATTTCTAAGTAAGTCTCAAAAGGCAAAGGCTCTCATATTTCAAATATGTGGATTCCGATACACTGTTGGTCAACAACTATATATTCATACAAAATCTTTTTTTCATTCATCAATTAAAGGAACGAACTCTTCTTTTCTTCTATTCATAGTGTTGTAGATATATAGTTTTTTATCTTCCATAATTTTTAATTTAAAAAAAATATAAATCTGAAATTTATTTTATAAATAGTGGTTATGAATGCAAATGGTTATTTGAAATTTACCTTTATATTCTCAGGAGAATCTTTTTTAATATTATTTTTAATTTTATGAGAGTTCTTAATATTTGACTTTGCGGATGATTTGATGTTTGGTTTATTGTTCAATATCATCTCTAATGATAAACTTATACCGAGAGATAAACAAAAAAAAGCTAAAGGATATACTTTAAAAAATTTTTCATATTCAGGGTTAACTTTATTTGTTCGACATATCCATCAAGCTAAAAGTAAAAAAAGAAAAATATAAAATGAAATTATGGTTGATTTAGAGGATTTTATAATCAGTGAATTTATTTTATGATCTGTATTTGGTTTAATTGATAATATATCTTTCATTTCTTTTAAAAAAACAGAATCTCATGTTTGTAATAAACTTGTTATAATAAACATAATGAATATAGGTAAAATGATTACATAAAAATCAGTTACATTGTTTTCATAAATTTGTCATCCAAATCTTTGTTGAAAATCTGATAGAAATGGGTAGATGAACATGATTATAGTAATTATTGGTTTTCGCCATAGAAAAAAGAGTTCTAATAATTTAGGTTTTTTGAATGGTAGTTCCTTTCAGAGAATGATTAGTAAATGAATAAAGACAACTAGAAAAATTCGATATTTATATTCAATAATAGATTCTCGCAAGTTAAACAATTGTTCTATATTAAAATTTTTATAAATCAGATAAATAGAATATCATAATAAGAATAATATTACACCTGTAATTGATAAACTTGATTTAACTTTTTGTTCCATCAGTTTAAATATTATAAATATCTTATATTTTAGAGAATTATGAACAGAATACAAATTAATAATCACACAATAAATCGTTTATTGTATGTATTGCCAATTCTTGATCTAAAAAATAAGGACTAGTTGCAATGGTGATTCATAAAGTGTATTCTCAAAATTCATCGAATTTATATTTTAGTAAATTTATATTTTCTTTATTTATCTTATCTCTTTTAATTCAGTTCAAGCAAAAATCCAAATCAATATCTAAAACAAAATTCTTTTTTTTATCTATTTTTAAGTTTTGCAGAGCGGAAATTGAGCGGATTTGAATCTGATTTGAAATTAGTCAACATTTAATAAATGGCGGGATAAAATTTCATACATTACATTTTTCATTACAGAATTTAAAAATTTTTTTTGTCTCATTCTTTTGTGTGTCAAATTTTATTTGATTTTTATTTTCTCGGCAGTCTGAATGCTGGTCAATATGTATTAATTCAATGTTTTTGATATTTTTATTTTGTATTGTATTGTACCAGAAAACTGGAGCATGATTATGGTTATCGAAAATAAAGATTGGGGGATGTTTTGGATTGTTAATCAGTAAAAAATTGTTTAATCCATGAAAATATTCAATTTCTCAGTTTTTATTTTTTTCAGCAAAAGCGAAATGATTATAGTTAACTTCAAGCTTTTTATATTTACTTATGATTTTTAGAGGAGCAACTCGTAGAGGTATTTTTCAATTAGAAAATTTAGAATTTTCATCCTCAGGGTTTAAATAATATCAATTATAGAGTTCTTGTAAGGTTTTCATTGTTTTATTCCTACTTATTTTTGGATAGAAATCAAAAGATATAGGATAAACATGTATTGACTTTTATTTGTTTATTTATTTTATAATCAAACAACCAATAAATTATGTAAAAAGGAACAAAAAAGAGAAGGCGTGCGTTTAGGCGTGCCGTAAAGAGGTGGATGCAACACCCAACTAAGCATTGCTTTGTAAGTCTTACCGTAGTCCCACATTTGGGTGTGGGTTACCTTAAGTTGAAAGGCTTGCCAACTGTGAAAATTGATATTTATCGGATTGGATTTATTCTCGATACCTGGGGCTGTGTTTGTCGTCAAACCGAGGATGGGTTTATTAGGTACGAGAATCGGTCGCACGGTAATCGGTCGTACGGTTGGCGTCTTGCCTATACAGTTACATTGCGTGGCTTGTATGCTGACGTCCTTAACGCTCAGTAAAATACATTTTCGGAAGAGGCAGCATTGCACATATGTAGTGTGATGCTGCTTTTTGTTTAATACTGAAAAGAAATTGGGTAATTTGAAATTATTATTTTTTTGTAAGAGTTAGTTAAAACTTTAAGAGATTAAATATTTATTAAAAATTTGCTTTTTATATGTTTTATATATAAGATTATACTGATACTTATAATTTAATTTGTAGTTGTTATATAAAATGGGTGATATAATTAAACATTTGAAAAATGGTATGAATAGAGATGTTTTGGAGAAAATAAAATCTAATAAATTTTATTTAATGAGAAAATTTGTAAAATTTTCTTATGATCAGTGGAGAAAAAGTAGATTAAAACCTGATGGTACATATGAACCTAAATTGAAAAAATCGACAGATGATAAATGGAATAAAGAACATAGAACAGATTATGTAGATATAGCTAATACTGAATATGAGGATTTGCCTAGAAATAGGCAATATGAAAGGATGGCCGCAGCGAGTGTTGCAATAGATCTTGTCCTTGATTGAATTGAATCATGAGAAATATTTACTCCTGAAATGATTGAAAAAATGTCTAGTGTAATTCATGATAAATGGTTGGAAAGAAGGATTGATACATGAGAGTTGTTAGATTCTAGTTTAACTGAACCATATGAGAATTTATCTGAAGATGAAAAAGAAAAAGATAGAAATCATATATTTATTGCAATTCAGATAATAAAAGAAGAAATAGAAGCAATAAAACAGATATAATTTTAAAAAATTTGAAAGCATTAAAAAGAAAAATTTTAATATTAAAAAGGATTCTATATAGTCTATAGAATCCCTTTTTTCTCAGAATTTTTGTTTTTTCTGATTTATTTGAGTTTTTGTTAGCTTAAGTAATTAAGCATTTTTTAGTTCATTAATAGCTTTAACGATTTCTTCAGTAGGATAAGCACCTGAAACTAATGTGAATTTTCATGTTTCTCTGTCAACAATTACATTTCCAGGAGTTCCACTAACACCAAACAATTCAGCTCATTGATTCATCATATCTTGAACTTTTTGAGTGTATCTTCATTCATCTATACAAGTTTGTAATGCAGTTTTATCAACTCAAAGTTCAGTAGCAATACCGATTAATCATTCCATGTTTACAGGATATGCTGCGAATGCTTTATCAAAAACTTCGTGATAAACTTCAGCTTTTAGCTCAGATACACATTCCATAGCTGAAGCTAGTTGTAAAGCCTCATCACCATGAATAATGAAATGTCTAGAAACTGAATTAACTTCTCAAGGTAATTGTTCTATTACGGAGTTAATTGTTCCTGCTTGAGAATGTCTTTGACAATATGGACAAAGTAATTCAGTATATTCTATAATTGTAAATCTAGCATCTTTGTCTCAGCGAATTGGAGTTGTTTTTAGCATATCTTCAACAACAGATTTAACATCATCAGGATTAACATTGCTGTTAGTATTAGTATTGTCTTCATCTGGAGTAGTGTTTTCATCTTCTGTATCTGTATTAGTATTACCGTAAACAGAGTTAAAGCTTTGAATTTGTGCATCAGTTTGTTCTGTAGCATATTTTATATATGCTTCAGATCTGTACATTTCCATTAATTTATTTAGATTTTCTTCTCATCCTGCAGGGATAACGTTAAGATCATATGATTTTTGAGCAATCTTTAGAGCTCCGCATGCTATAAGACAAGTAATAATACTGAATATTGCGGCTACAGCAGATAGACATATAACTAAAAGCTTTGATGAGCAATGCCCGCGTCCACAGTTACATTTTTCATGTGTACAAGTCTCATCAACTTCAACTTTTTTTGTCATGACAAATAAGGATTAAAGAATAAAATGTTAATATATCAAGAATTTGATATTAAAATATTATTTCATGTAAATCTTTCACCATATTGTAAGTTTTTAGAGAAAGAAAGAACGTAAGTAGGATTATTATACATATAATAATTGAGCAGCAAAATTTTATTAATTGTGATTTGTTTCTTAGTCAAGCTCAATTATATATTGGATCTTTTTGATAATTGTTTATTCTTTCTGTTTGTATTAGTACTTGTGGCTTTGTTGTTTTTGTGATTACTGATACTTCTTTTTCTGAAAAATCTGTTGAATTCTTTTTAGTAGATATTTTTATATCTGACTTCTTTTGTTTGTTTTTTAATCCTGATTCTTTCTTGTTTTTTAATTCGGGGGTCATTCATATAATAGCGAATTTAATAAAACGTTATCAGCGTAGTAATTTTATTTAATAAAACAAGTAAAATTAGGACTTTAGCTTTAAAAAACTTTTGACAGAAATTGGAAATTTTGTTTTATCTGTTTGACATAAAATAGAATATTATCTTATATAAAGTATAAAATGATTGAGAAATGATGTTATGAAAATGTATTAATTATATCAGAATATATGTAAAGAACTACTGAAATTATCTTAACTTGCAATATTATATTAATTTTTTACATTATATTGGAGTTATTTTTTAGATTTATTATCATTATTAGATGGAAAACAAGGTAGATTTTTTTCAGAAAAAAGTGTCTAATACTAGGTCGTTTACTAGAAAAAAACAGACATCAAAGGTGTGGATTCGGATTTTGATGGTTGTTGTTTTGTTACTTTTATGATTAATTTATTGGAAATTTTTAGGAGATCATGATTGAGAAGATATTGATAATTTTGATTTTTCTTTGGGGGAAGAAGTTTATTTACAATGAGAAATTAAAATAGATGGTGATATTACGCATCCATATACTATTGATGATATAAAATATTGAGAGATTTGAATAAAATCAGATTCTATAAATCTTTCAAACTACATTTGATTTGTTGAGTTAACTTGAATTGTTGAAAAATTTTATCAAGGTAATCCTATTGTAAAAGTTATTAGTTTATCGGGTAGCCTGTCTGAAACATGACATTTAAATGTTGCTTTAAATGATGATTGATGAGTATATATAGTATGAGCATGAATTCAATTTCTTCCTAGTTTCTTTGATGAATATGTACTGCTTAATGAGTGAGAAAATTGAGAAATACATATTCAAAATATTGAGACGGGTAAGGAGTATGTATTAAATTATTTTCGTTGTAATTCATCGGACCCAAATAAAAATTGTAAATGATTGGTTGATAGTTTTGTAAGGAATAATGCACAAAGTTTTGAAACTTCGGAAGGGGATGTTTATTATAAAAATAGTGATACTCAGCGATTTGTTGCTAATGGTAGTTGGTGGTGAATTTTTATAAATAATGTTTCGGATGAAATAGTATTTGATTTAAAGGATTTGATAAAATTTGCTAATGAAAAAAATGTGAATGAGTGGATAAAAACTCGCGCGATGAATATTTGCCAGTGATCAGGTGAGAAACTTCAGAGAATAAATAATTCAGATATTACTTTGAAACAGGAATGATTGGTTGTAACGGTTTCTTGAGACTGACAGCAAAAACAAATGACTTGTCAAATATTAGTTGATTTTGGTTTGCCTGCTAAATGAGAACTGCAAAGTTTAGTTTTATGAAGTGAGGTAGTTCCGTTAACATGAGATGATATTTTGCAAGAAAATGACAGTAACAATTCGATAGAAGAAATTTCTTCAGTGTTGGATAATTCTAAATTTGATACTAATGTTGCTCAATTTCCCATAAAAGAAGAATGATTAAAGTATTCATCTTCTAGGTGAGGCTATACGTTACAGTTTCCATCTTCGAATATTTCTTATGCTGCAAGTTCTGTGAGAGAAAATTTTTGAAGGAATGACGTATCTTGTTCTTATGTAATTAATGTTATAAAATATTCAGAAAAAGAGAATTTAGAAGTTTCTCCAGCAGTAAGGATATATGAATGTTCTTGAAAAGTTGATAAGTCTTGGGCTCCTGATATATTAGTTTATCCGAGAGTGGGTAAGGTGTTTGTTGTTCAGATGAATGATGGAGCATGGTATGATTTCTCTATGCATTTAAAGATTGAACCATTAACTGAATAATTAGTATAGAATTTATCTAAAATAACCTCAGATTTTATGTTTGAGGTTGTTTTATTTATTAGGAAAGGTTCTTATTTAAAAGTTTGTTGTGTTATTGTATTGACTTTTATATATAATTATATATTATCGCAATAATAATTTTTTTTATTTTTATTTGAGAGTAATATGTCTTTGGAGTATGTGGATACTACGAATAAAAATAGGGAATGGTATGATTTTTGAAAACTTCCTTTTCCTGAGTTTTTAAAGGAAGCAGACAAAATAAATTCAGACTATAGGAAACGTATTGAATGTATTAAATCTTGGGAAATGGAGTGGCAATATGATGAATTTGACAAATTAATATCGAGTGAAGAGGGTGTTATTATAGATTGAGTTAAGTATCAACTAATATATCGTGAAGAAAATAATCAATTTTATTGGATTGTTGATTGAGAAATAATTTGTAGTGTAAAAGCAAAAACAAAGATGTTACCTGATAATTCTGACGGAAATAGAATAAGAAGAAAATATTTGGAGTTTAGAAAAAAGTATATTGAAATGCTAGAATTAGATAAAAAAATAAAGGAAAAAAAAGAAAAGTTTTTTGAAGAAAAAATAAAAGATTTTTGAAAAGAAAAATGGAACGAAATAGCAAAAAAACGAATATGACTTATTTCTTTTATAAGTCATGAATATGGTTTATGATTTATTAATTTTTCTAATTCCTTTGTACAATTGGAAATTAAACCATGAATAATAGTAGTGACATATTGATGAAAAACGGCAATTATATCATTAAAAGGTAAAGAGATTTTTGATAATTTAAGAAAATAAACAGAGATGTAACTTTTTTTCGTTGATTACAAAAAAATGTTTATAAAAATTTGGCAAATATAGTTTTTTATTGAGCCATTCTCTTGAAGAAGAAAAGAATAGAAATTCTATTTTAATCTTTTAACAGCAATTTTTCCATCAGTTCAAATAGAAGAAATTATACACCTAAGTTTTTCTCATACTTTAAAATGAGAAGCTAATCAATCTGTAAATTTTTCTCACATATTTGATATATGACATAATCATAGTTTACCTTTTGGTAGTTTTACAAAAACTCCGTAGTCTTCAACTCTAGTGATTTCTGCTTCAAATTCTTGTCACACTTCTAAATCTGTAGCTATTTCTAGTATTAAACTTTTAGCTTTATCAATCATTACTTGATCTGGATGGGTTAAGAAACATGTTCAGTCATCTTCGAAATCGATTTTTATATTATCACACTGTGCAATAATATCATTGATAACGTCTCATCATTTTCATATAACTTCTTTAATTTTTTCTGGATCAATATGAAACACGTGAATTTTTGGAGCATATTTACCAACATGATCTCTGGGAGCAGGAATTGTTTCTAACATTACGTCCATTATTTCATTATATCATTCAAATGCCTGATCAATAGTTTCAAATATGATTGATAAAGGAATTCATTTTAATTTTGTATCCAATTGAATTGCGTTTACTCAATCTCTTGTTCAAGCAACTTTAAAATCCATATCTCCGATAAAATCTTCTGTTCACATAAGATCTGTTAATATCATATGA
>Ga0247609_10001843_pt1 | contig 23818 bp, 17 predicted proteins | sample 172DNAGHGlowgp2_FD_193487 | JGI IMG/M metagenome (GOLD analysis project Ga0247609, IMG submission 193487) | Sheep rumen microbial communities from Palmerston North, Manawatu-Wanganui, New Zealand - 1728 DNA GHGlow gp2 | ecosystem: Host-associated > Mammals > Digestive system > Stomach > Rumen ...
CGTGTTGCAATACAAAAAGGCTCCCTGGTTATTTTTGCTTCAGGATCATGGACTCGGAGGTAATTACGATCGATTTGGGAAAGATGGAATATTACATGACATTATCCACCGCTATCATATATTACCAAATTTTGTTCTTCGAGATGTTCGCAGTACGTATATGTGGGACGGGTATTATCCTGTTGAGGGCGTCAAAATGGTTATAGGAGGTATGCACAAGAATCCCAGGGTACTTTATAAATGCGATAGTGCAGTTAATGACGATGACAAAGGAGGATTTACAACTGCGGTTTGACGAGTACAACCGAATGTATTTTGATGGAAAACTGAAGCGTGCCAAGCTGGGGTTTCTTGGCAAAGGTTTTAAAACTATTGTTGGCATATTCGAATTTGAAATAGACAAGAATCGTCGTGTTAAAAATCCATCCATTAAGATAAGCAAGAGAATCGTTGGTAATGAAGAAAAACTGAAAAGCGTATTATTGCACGAAATGGCACACTTATCAGTAACGCAAAAATATAAAAAAGGCAAAAAACACGGTATTGCGTTTATCAAAGAGTGCAAACGTATTGAAAGTCAATATAACGTAAAAGTGTGGCATAGTTGGATGAGAAAAGGATATATAGATAAACGGGAGAGCATCTTCTCCCTCCCATTTATATTATGCTACCATATCGCGTCGATAGTCAAGTTCAGGATAATTCAAAGAATCATTTAATTTTAATCCTCGTTTTGACTCACTGTGTCCACAAGTGCTTTAACAGGAAGCAAATCTGCAAGGGAATGTGGGTATTATCATACACTATGATATATAGTTCAAATAATACCACATTCCCAATTAGTATTTGTCAATCGATTGAAGATGACATCTCACTTGATTTCATCATTCCAATTAAAATCTATTAACCAGCGTTCAGCTTCATCATCATTTGACGAATCGTTAGCAAGTTGAATGCCGGCCTCATCAAACGAAGGGTATATTTCCAATCCAAAACCTATTGCTGGATCCAATATTTCATCTGGATGCCAAGGATTGAGGAAGAACGTGCGTTTAAGTCCATTGTAGGTAAAGGTGATGCCTTCATATGCCTCATCAACAATACGCGTTTCATCTTGTTCTTTCAATGCCTCATCTAAGGTTTCATCTAATTCAAGTGTTATCGACCCATTGGGTGTGAGCCCATTCCACTTCGATTTAGATAAAGGAATTTCAACAGAGCCTGTTCTTAAATTTAACTTAACTTTTCTAATCTCCACTTTGTGCGATGGCGGCAAGTTGTTTTCGTCCAATTCATAATCCCAAAGACGTGGCTTACCATTCACCCCAATAATTGGCTCATCAAAAAGGTGGGCGTCCTTGAAATTCCAAACATACGACATCCTATTATTATAATCGGATTGTTCAATGCTATCCACGGTGACAAATCCGATAATGGCACCACAAGGCATATCCGAATATTCAGGCACATTGCCAAAGGTTATATGATTCTTAACATCTTGCCAAAACTCAATATCCTCATCGGCAATAAAACTGCTATAAGGAATCTTCTTTCTGTTGGCGTAAATCAAGATACGCGTTGGAACTTCCCTAGACTTCCAAACATCAATCATGATGTCAACAATGCCAGCTGTAATAAGCGACGCATAAGGTTGTGGTACAGATAATACTTTCATTGCGATTAGTTGTTTATATTGTTAATGTTACTAGCCGTAAGTCGTTTTAATGAATCTTTATATTTAGAAAGCATATTTACAAAAAGTTTCTGCTTTTAAACTGAACTCGAATAAACAAACTAAAATTATTCTTTCGAACTCAACTAAAGAAGGGCTTCTTTGACTTCAACGACAAACTGGGTCACAGGATAATAGATGATGCGAGCAGCAACTTTTTTCTTGCCCTCGGCTTCGAGAGCTCGCTGGTAGCAGTCGAGCTGATCACCATGGCATCCCGCGTAATGCTCGTTGCCAGGGGCAAAGACAAGACTATAATTACCCGGACAGGTCTTATAGTCCACAATGACGTAGGCATCCTCCGTCTCCCATATAAAATCAATATAACCGCTGACGATACGTCCGTCTTCGTCTTTATGGCGGAAAGGCCTTTCATGATGTCGTTTGACCGCCTTGCCATAAAGCTTTTCAAGGGTTGTGGTTAAGTATTTCCAAGAGTCCAACAGCCGTTCCGGTTCAGGCATATTCTTATCAGAAAAACCGTAACTGTCCCTCAAATTGATTATCTGTTCAACGCTGATACCGTCATCACAGCAACAGAAAACTTGATGGATGAAGTCTCCAATGAGCGCTTCTTCATTGGTTTTGAAACGCACATCCATTCTCTTCTCCTTGTCATTGATGGGTTTTATGTTGTGTGGATTCTTACCTGCTCTAGACGGTGAAATATAGAACATCTTGTTGAGTGAGGAGAATTCAGCTGATATATCGTGAACTCGATTCAAAGGCAGTTCTGGCCATGGTAATAGATTGTCAGTGTCAATGCGTTCAACATGGAATTCCATGCCAGTACATAACAGGTCCTGATACTCACTACCATTCAAAATTTGAATCATATCTTTGATTCCAACAGAACGGAACCAACTGAGATTAATCGCGCCGTCCTTTTCTTTTGAAGCTAGAATCAGCACTTCGCGTGCACGAGTCACTCCAACATAAAGCAGGCGTGCAGCCTCACCGATTTCGTGTTCATAAACAGTATCCCACAAAGGATGCTGTTGCAGCCTTGATGTAACAGATGCTTTCGCATCATCAGATTTTCCATAGATGTCTCGAACCAATGAAATAGTCATTGGAGGATTGGGATTCTCTGCCGTGGGCAACTGCTCACGGTGATGATGACAACCCAGTATGCTTTTTGTGGCAATCTTTATGGCATCGGAGGCGTCATTGTCTAATGATAGCATGATGACCACTTTCCATTCCAACCCCTTTGCTTTATGATAGGTGTAAAGGCGAACTCCATCTTCGTTGGCGGCACCATCTTGTTTCTGCTCGGTAAAGAACTTAATAAATCCAGTCACTGTTGCCGGCTTAGCCAACTTGGTAGAATAGTCTTCATATTTCCGCGCCAAATCTATGAATACCTGAAGATTAGTTTCTTCAGCCATGGCATTATCCCAACTTTGCACTAGTGAATATAGGTCAAGCTCAATAACAAGACTCTCTACCAATGAGCTGATGCTCTGATAACCCAACAAATTGAAGGCAAACTCATCTTGTTCATTAGAACGAAAACGGCAAAGCTGATTCAAACGATTTAAGATAGGAATATCCTTCTGATAATCAAAAGGAGTCTTCTCTTCAGTTGACAGATACTCAAGACGTCCTTCAATAATCTTTGTGACATTACAGCCCGGTTCTGTGAGATAGGCCACCTCAGCACGTGCCAGTTGATTGTATGGCGAATTGACTAGCGTTAGAAGGGCTTTCAATAGACGACCAACGCGCGACTCCTTGATGTCGTTGGACTCACGACATACGGGTACGCTCAAGGCCCTAAGTTCATTAGCCAGTTTGTTTAGATCCTCATTGCGTCGGGCTAGAACAGCAATATCCTTTGGATCTATACCCTCTCGAAGAATCATTTGCTGAATCCGGAGTGCCAATGTACTGTCTTTGGTATAAGGCCACAATCGAAGAGGCTCTTTGACTGCCGAGCTATTTCCATTCTTCTCAGGCATGGACAATGTTACCTCCTTGTTTGACATCATGCTGAAAACTCGAGTGAATACAGCATTCGAAAAATTGACCAATGGCTCGACTGAACGATAAGAGTGCTCCAAATGTTCCGTATCTTTGATACTGTCAGCAACTGCCGCTGTCAACTCAGTGTCCGAGCCACGGAATCCATAGATGGCTTGTTTCTTGTCACCCACATAGCAGGTATTGAGTAGGCTGGACAATTTTTGGAAAATACGCACCTGCATGGGATTGGAATCCTGGAACTCATCAACAAACAAGTGGGTATAACGTGAGGTAATGTCTTGCTGAACCTCTTTCATATCAAGTAACCTGCAGAACATCTCTTCCATATCGTTAAAGTCAATGAGATGATGTTCATCCTTGTATTGACGGTATTCCTTCTGCCAGCGAGCTGCAAGACGGAATATCAGTGCAGCATATTTCCTTTGATTCTCAGCATTCTCAACTGTAAAAAGAGTAGAATCTGTGAGACTTGCTAAGAAGCACTTCGTGATTGCAGAATCCTTGCAACGATTCTTTGCAATGGCTGATAAATCATTTAATTCATCATCAGTAAGATTGCGATTCTTGTAGTTGAGGATGCGCCCTTTTTCTTCGTCTGCCTTTTTACTGCCCCTACTCATATTGGATATAGCCGCCTCAACTTCATTAATAACAGCCTGAGCATACTTTATCAATGAATTGTCATTTTTCGGCTCTAGGCATTTGATGATGCTCTCAGTGGTTTCAAGACTTGCTTTCAGTTGCTCCTCATCAATGCCATACCACTGCATAAAGTCAAGCACATCACACAAGTCTCTTTTCCAAAACTCATAATTAATCCCTGCTTTACGCTCCTCGGGATTGTATGTGACATTATATGTTTCGGCATACTTGTACAAGAACGAACGGCCTTGTTGATCCAGCATACCACGAAGGGAATGGTCACGATACATTTGAAGCTCATTTTCTTCCATGGCGGCTGCATCAGGCATAATACCCAACAGATACCAATACTTGGTCAGGAAGGTGTTTGCAACAGAATGAACAGTCCCAATAAGGGCATGTTCCATCTGTTGGGCCTCACGATGAAGTCCGAGATTGGCCAGTTCCTTCTTGGCTTTCTCTCGCAACTCTTGGGCGGCTGCTTTAGTGTAAGTAGTCATAATGACCTGGTCTGGGTTCAACTGCTTGCCACCTACCATCTTCGCCACATCGGTGGTAATCCTATATGTCTTGCCAGAACCAGCTCCGGCGCTGATAAATTTCTTGTACATAATACTTTTGCGTTTTAGATGGTGAAACACTTGTAATCTGAATATTTGTTTTCTGCCTTTTTGGGGTCTTTCTTCTTGCCGTTATCCTCTAAAGGATATACATCTGGAACTTTGGCATATTCAATTTCACGAATAGGTTTGTCCTCAGCTGTTTCTATCCGGCCTTCATTGATTTCCCTTACTCTCTCTGCATAACCATTCCTTAACAGAGCCATCAAGTCTGCCTGTTTAGCTGGGCTTACCTTCTCAAAATCCTCACCCGAGAAATCGTCACTACTATAGAGCTTGCCTTTTGGCATCTCGAAATAGGCGGTACGCATAGACTGCGGATGTTCCTCATGATTCATCAACATTGCTTTGTAAATGGCCAATTGGAGTGCACGATTCTTCTCAAGAACACCTTTGAACTTGTCCTTTTTTGAAGTCCATTTCAGATCAAATACTACCTCATTGCCATCTTTGTCACACAATACCATGTCAATATATCCCACAACGATAACACCGTCCATGAGACCAAGGTCTTGTTCTTCCTTTTGTTCGCATCGAATGACCATCAGGTCATTTTCCTGAATAATGGTGGCCAGTTTGTTGACGCAAACTTTAAGCTGATACCTTAGGCGTTCCATATTCAGGTGATGTTCCGGAAGAAGCAGCAGTGCCCCCTTTTTCACTAGGGCTCTGCGATATGCCTCTTCATAATTCTTAAGGACATAGTCACGCAGAGACATCCCTTCTCTTTCGGCAGTGAAAAGGGTCTCAACGACTTCATGGGCCATGTTGCCATAAGTAGTGTACAGTTTGATTTCTGTCTCACTTGTGTCCTTAAACTTAAGTGTATAGTTCATGAAATAGTCAAAGGGATTCTGCAAGAGTTTCTCTAATGCAGAATAACTTTCCTCATCTCTCCAAGTGATTGGATGTGTCTTAGCATCAAAACAGATTTCGTCATCATCTGATTCGCGATGATTGTCAATAAGCTGAATATCTTTTGAGGCCATTTTGGCATAGAGCGAATCCCCATCTTCAGACTTTGTGATGAATGGTAATTGGAGATACAACGGATGCATCGGGAGTTTTGTCGCGCCCTGCTGATTACAGGTAACGATGGTCAATACTTCTGCTGTCTTGTAAATAGGCAGAGCGGTCATCAGATGCATGAAATCACTTTCATGCTGTTTATCCCATAGGAGTACCCCATGCATCTTTAACTGCCCAATCTCGTGATCCGAAAGAAAGTCGGTTGACAGAACTGTCGACACGTCACCATTGAAATCGCACCAAATGGTCTTATCGGCCATTCCAATCATGTTTGAAGGATGGTTGATAATCAGCCTGCTACCTGCTTGGGCATGATAGAGCGTAAAGTCTCCTTCCTCATAAAGAGATTGAGCCCATTGGTTAAGCTTGGCAAAAGACAGTTCTCCCTCAACCAATACCTCTATTTGACCCAATAAAGCATTGATCATCTCTGCAACATTTATTAACTGTGCAATCCTGGCGTCATAAGGTTGTACTGCTACTAATTTCACAGCCTTGTTTGACGCATATGAACTAATTGCAGACAAAAATCTTTTCAGTGCCTCAACGTCGATATCATCTGATTCTTTTGCCAAAAGTAATGCACTGTCAACTGTCCTTAGGTCAAACGGCAGATACTTAAGGACGTTCTCCTCCCGCTGCCCTTTGGTCTGTTCTTGAGGTGTATTATCACCTTCTGTTCTTAATCCGCTGCCAATGAATGTATTGATGCAATCCTGAGTCTTCTCATTGCAGAAACCGCCTTCTTTTACAATCACCTTGGCCAACCTTTTGCACAATTTATTGTCCAGTGGGCATTCAGGAAGGTAAAGATACTGAAGGAGCGTATTTACATTCAGCGGACGTTGAAACAGTTGCACGGCCAACAGAAACATCTGCGTGATTTGAGGATTAGTTTCTTTCATCTCGCTGCCGCTCACAGGGTTGCCAGACATGTGAAGCCAGTTGTCAAGGCGCTTGTTGTTGGTATTTATCCACACGTCATAGGCACTTGGTTGTTGCTGTGACAGCCAGGCTTCTGCTTTCCATTGTTGTGAGAAATGTATCTTTGTAATTGCTTTTGGCGTTTTTTTCGGGTCGTCAGCATTTTCATTGACTGCAACACCAAGAGCTTTTAGAGAATTTAGCAACGGCTTGATGAAATCGGGTAAAAGGTCCAGTTTGCATGGGATTTCAATGACCAGACCTTGGTAAGTGATTGGAGGTTTAACCACTCTTGATTCCATTCGTCTGATTTGGCACGAAAGCTTTGAGAACAAAGAGGCTAGACCCTGATCATTAAAATAGGTGTCTATGTCTGCTAGCGTGTTTAATCTGCTACATGCATCTAACTTAGTTCCGCTGTTCCATCCACACAAAGCCAAACTATCTCTCCATCGAAGCAACGTCTTGGCAACACTTATGCTGTCAATTTGAATACTTTGATGAAATAGATTGTCTTGATGGCCGCTGTCATACTCCAACAATGCCTTATGGTAAGATGTAAGCCGTTCAGGAAAAGAAGGCATTTGCTGATGTATACCTGCATGAAGGGCCAACTGGCTGAGAAGGCCTTGGGTCTCTAACACTTGAACATCAAGAGCCACCTGACCGGCATCCATGTTCATGTAATAACTACCACTATAGAAAGGGCTGTAGATTATTCTCATGATTCAGTTTTAATAATAGTTTGCACAAAATTACAAAAAAACATCTAAAAACAAAGCCTTTTAATTTAAGAAAGTGAACAATATAGCTGTAGGCTCAAAAAATCGTTTAAGTGCGGTCAGAAACGGCTGCATTTTCTCAATACTCATTTTACTCATTAGAAGGTTCATTGTCTTTCAGGAACTCTATTAGTTTGGCAATGATAACATCTATAATTTGTGAGAACATCATGTATCACATTATCCAAGCTCTGTGCAAGACTTCAACTTTGAGATCAACCTCAACATAGACGGTGATTTGACGTTTTATACAAGTGGTTCATCCGACTCCATAGGATAAGTCCATTTATTTGATAGATATCCGAAGGTTTCAAGCAAATAATGCTGACAATTACCACCAGATAAACCTATGTCTCTAATCCCCTAATTGCCTTATAAATAACTAAAGAGAATTACGCCCCATTTTGGACTGCTGGCTTTAATAGAAGAGACATGCCGGTGGATGTATGGGGCGACAACAATATAATGATGGAAAAGGACCGGCTAGCGAAGAGTTAGCCGGAAAACCACCATCCCCGGACGCTATTATCTTATTTTGGATAGACACCGGCCTTAAGCTGCCACCGTCGATTCAAATTAAGAGAGTCCGATCGAAGTGTGATATCAATGCTGGAGAAGTGTTGATGTCGCTCTTCTTTTTTCGGTTCTGTCGGGGACAAGTGCGTATCAGATATCGTCGGTCATCCTGTCGAAACCAACGTCGAGTCCATTGACCAAGGCCTCGACGGAAACCTAACTGAGCACGAAGACAACAACGCCTGGTATAGCTTTCACGAGTTCATCGAGGACCGGGAAGGCTAACCGACTACCGATGTCCAGCGCATCCTAACCCATGAAGAACGGCACATGCCGTTCTTTTTTTATGTTTGTTGAAATCTGGGCTCACATATTGAAGCAACTGGTCGAAAACCCGCATTAGAACCTAAAAATGAGCACACTAGATGGATGATGCCTCGATGGATGAGGGAAGTCAATACGGATTTTTTATAATAAAATTTGGTCAGAGGGGATATTTGTTGTAATTTTGCAACGCCTTTGACATGTTGTTTGTATGTGTTAATTACATTTTTGTTTAACTTAAATTTGTTTTAATATGATAATAAATTCAACTTCTAATTTTATTTATTATTTATTTTAAAACAAACAACATGAAAAAAGCTAATTTTAACAATGCTACAAATTGTAGCGAAAAGAGTAAGAACTATTGTTACACTCTGGAAGAGGTACTTAACGCCAAAGACTGGGACAATGACCACATCACTGCCATTAAGTACCATTTTGAAAGCCATCAGAGTTTTGGGGATGACCCTAGAATTGAGGCTTCAAGCATTGAGGATCTCATCTCACAGGTAGAGCGAATCAATACAAAATACATTTGTTTTGATATCGGTGCGGCCTGTTATGACTTTATTGAAAATATCGGTGTGGATCCTAAGAGTGTAGCAGAGAGGGTGTTCGATCTTTTAGATGAGATTCAAGCAGAAGAGATTGAAAGAAGTCTAACCAAACTCAAAGAATCTGTTGAGAATCTCCCTGATGAAGATGAGCGCGCTTTATTTAGAGATGTGATAGACGCATTAGATCTCGAGTAGTTCTTACCTTGGAAACGAACTGAAAGAGATTAGGAGTAATCCTGATCTCTTTTTCTCTATCGTAACTCCATATCCAAGACCGAAACTATATGCCATTAATGTCTGCTAGTAATCCGAATTATGATTAGACTGCTGGCCCTGCTAATGTTTACGACGAAAAAAAAAGCGAGACCGGCACCTCTTCGGTACTGATATCGCTATAATCTATGCGCCCATCCTTATTGCAAGTAAGGAGGACTATAGCCATAGTAAATTGAGTTTTGACCTCTCAAATTGACTATATCGTCGACAATCTTTTGTAATTCATCTCTCGCGTTCTCACTCATCTCAATTTGTGCTCCCTTCAACATCTCAATACTAATGAACGTTTTAATAACATGGATGGAATCGCTGGTATTATATTTTAACCCAAGCCCGATGCCTTCTGGAGACTCGATTATAATACCGTCAGGATATCGTTCATTATTTTGATCTTGCTTAAATGTTCTAGAATTATTGCAGAAGAATGTGTCCATCACATCCTTCATCGGCACCGTCATGTCTTTAAGCTGCCGTTCTCGATATCTATTGAAAAAGTGAGGCGTATAAATAAGAAACTCCGTCTGCTTCATTTCACCAGACGCATAGAAAAAAGCGTGATAACCATCACTCTTCCTTTGATACGCATAGATGCTGTATGTTGGTCCATATGCCTTATAATCTTTTATACCATGGAAATGAATTGTAATTGAATAGTTTAGCCCTCTATTACTAAGAAAGTGGACTGGCTTAAAATTGAAAGGATCTTTTGGTTTCTTCTTTTTGATATACCTTTCACACTTGTTATTTAAATCTTCCAATTTGTGGACAACAAATGCTCTGTCCTTCATCATGACATCAATGATATCATCGTAAGTAAAAGTTTCTGTGATAATCCTTTTGGGTTGATCCATATTGACTGCTCGATTAGAATTCTATCGCAAAGATAATAAATCCACATCAAATAAACAACTAATCTTCATCATATAATCCGAGAAAAAGAAGGCGAGAGCGGCGCAGATATCGTGATTTCATTATCGTGGAAATTCTGGGGTCTCTCCACCATGCAAAAGCTTTGGGCAAGTCGTGAGTTGCCTGGGAAGGTGGTTGACGTGACACCCGATAATGTAAGCGACGAACTGCTATTGAGTGTGGAGCTAAGCCTGATGGATATGCTAGCCGGTAAAGGCAGCGAAATCAAGGAATGGCTCGACACAAAAGGCAGCCAAGTAATCAACTATGCCATCCTCGACGACGTGCCTGACATGCTTCCCGAACAACAATCTCATTTCGTCCAAGCCGACCCGAGAGTAGGCATCACTGAAGACAATGCCTACGAAACCATCAAAAGCCTCCTTAGTTTCGATTTTTAAAAGTACTCAACCTCCTTTGGAAAGGAATTATTTGATTGAAATAAAGAAAGGTATAATCCTAATTCAATAAAATCAACATAGGCTGATTTCTCAAGCTTTAGATATTCGAAAGACATTTTGAGTACAAAATTTGTTTTATCATAGCAATATGTGTATCTTTGCAAATACAAATGCTAGAAGAATCTCCTTCTAATTAGATTCTATTATAGCAAAGTCTTAGAGGATTATAATTTTTTTTAATTGCTTCTAGGATCTTTTAAATACTACATTAAAGTGTTAGCGGATTTCATATGGCTACATGGACTAAAGAAAGATTACCAAGAGAGAACGGGGAAATGGTAACTATGCAGGTGCCAAAGATAGTATCTGCAAGTAGAAGCACTGATATTCCTGCTTTTTATGCTGACTGGTTCTTCCATCGGCTGAAAGTGGGTTACTCAGCATGGACCAACCCTTTTAATGGAGCAAATGCCTATGTGTCATACAAGGACACACGCTTTATAGTATTCTGGTCAAAAAACCCCCGTCCTCTTCTGAAATATCTCAATGTATTGAGAGAGCTTAACATCAAGTGTTACATTCAATATACACTTAATGATTATGAAAAAGAAAAGCTCGAGAAAGTACCTTCACTTGAACAAAGAATAGATACATTCAAGTTACTTGTTGAGCAACTTGGTGATGATGCAGTCATTTGGCGATTTGATCCGATGATTTTAACTGATGATATTTCTGTAGAAGACTTGCTGATGAAGGTACAGAATATAGGAGATAAACTTAAAGGCTATACGAAAAAGCTTGTATTCAGTTATGCAGATATTGCCATATACAGGAAAGTAAAGCATAATCTTGAGTTGAATGGAATACCTTACCATGAATGGAATGTCGAGCAGATGGATTTGTTTGCAAAACAATTATCTACTATGAATTGTGAAAGAGGTTGGAACTTTCAACTTGCTACATGTGGAGAGAAGATAGACATTTCTAAATACAGTATCTCACACAATCGCTGTATTGATGGCGATCTTATTACTCGACTTGCATGGGAAGACAAAGTACTAATGGATTTTATGAAGGTAAAGATTGAAGAAATACCCGGTCCTACATTATTTGAAAAGCCAAAACTGCCAGAAGACGCAATAATTTTGCCACATAATCGCTATTTCATTAGTACCCACAAGAAAGATCCTGGGCAACGTCAATTCTGTGAATGCATGGCATCTAAAGATATTGGTGAGTATAATACCTGCCCTCATTTGTGCGAGTATTGTTATGCAAACGCTTCAAAAGAATTAGCAATCAATAATTGGAGAAAGCATAACGATAACCCTTTTGGAGAAACAATTACTGGTAAATTAGTGTATTAGCAGAAATGAATAAGTCTCTTCAAGTAATACTCGCTAATTATAAAAACTGCTTATTCTACAATGAAAGCAGGCTTAATTCAGTACTCAATGGTGATGTAATTGAGATAAGCAATATCGGTACTGATTTTGCCAGAAGTCAAATGTTTACAGAAGCCATTGAATGTTGGGAATTTATAGTTCAAAGTAATATGCCCACTAATCCAGAGACATATAATAATTTAGGGGTAAGTTATTATTATGGAAATGGTGTGGAGGTTAATTACGAAAAAGCTGTTCATTACTATCAGAAAGCTGCTGCGGCTGGTCATCCGTTTGGAAAATACAATTTGGCTGTTGCTCTAGAAAACGGAAATGGTATTGAATGTGATATTGAGAGAGCGATTAAGTATTACACCATGGCAGCTGAAAATGGCGTAAATCAAGCTATTGATGCGTTAATTAGATTGGGTGTTTATAACGAGCTAAAATTAGCTTATTATCAACGAAATCTTAATGATGACTCTTTTTTAGGTGATGATTTTTAATATTAAATATTTATGGCATACTATTTTAGATTACCAACACTAACTCAGTTGACTCTGCCTCAACAGGCAGCCTTGAATGAAACAGAACAAATTGCATTGTCTGGCGGTCCTGGCACCGGTAAAAGTGTTGTTTCGCTCTATCGACATATTACAAACCATGAAAATGGAAATAGAAGTTTATTGCTGACTTATACAACAACACTTGCCAGGTATTTGTCAGAATGTTGCCGTTTGCAAAATGTGAATGCTTCAAATAATGTGCGTTCTGCTTTTGCCGGACGCCCCAAAAGTAATGAGAGCTTCAGCGAACTTATTATAGATGAGGCTCAAGATCTTGATTCTGAATATTATGATAGGATCTCGAAGTTCAAAGTTTCTTATGGCGCTGATGATGCTCAAATTCTTTATCCTGAACACTCATCAAGTAAAGCGCAATTAAAAAATCGATTCCCCAATAACGTGGATTATGTTTTGGATAAAAACTTTAGAAGTACACTGGCTATAATGGAATTCGCACGTGTCGCTTTTCCAAATGCATACATACCTCGGAACACCCTTAACGCATTGGCAAATAATCCAGGTGAGAAACCAACATTAATTGTAACAAATGGAAACCCGTCTTTTAAAGATTCAGCCAGGAGAACTCGTGATGATGCGATTAGTGAGATCGTTAACACTTTTAGAGCGGACACTCATAACATCGCAATTCTTCTGCCATTTAAAAATTCAGTAGAAAATTTTCATGAGACACTGAATAATATGGGGATTTCTCATAGTTTTTATTATGAAGATCAAGGAAAATTTCCTGATGGGTGTCCACCAATTGACAATGTTCATGTTACAACTTATAAATCAGCTAAGGGGCTTGAGTTTGACACAGTGCTTGTACCTGATTTTGGATCGATGGACTATTTGTGTAGCAATTATGAGGTGTTAGATTGGAAGGATTTCTTTGTTGCCGTAACAAGAGCAAGAACAAACTTGTATTTATTTAGTAACTATGATATGCCTGAATTAATCAGCGTAGTCGAATAAAACGATTCAGTTATGAAACAGTATTATTATCCTATATCTTCAACATCTTTGGCCACGATTTTTGGTCATGCGTGCATTTTACCTGCATCGTTATATAAAAATAGGCTACCAGATATTCAAAATAAATTCGAGAATTTTGTATTACTAACTGAACATTTCGGATGCAGTGAATCAGACTGTTGCCTTCAGATAGTTTTAACACCAGAAGAAGAAAGATCTCTTGTGGATGTAAACGGTGGTTTCTACTTATATGAAAGTGCACTGCCAATATCAAGGATTAAAAAAGTTTTCTTTGAAAAAGCAGAACAAGCTACTAGAACAATTTCCAACATAGTTCTTTCTACTGCATTCATTCCAAAATATCTCGTTGATAACAAGGATAATCTTTTTGATAGAATTAACCTTGATGTAATCAATATTCCTGACAACTTGATTCCATTAACTGATTCCGTATCAAAAAAATACGATAAATATAACCGAGCATTAGGCGCAATGGCTTTAATGAGAACAGCGCATGAAGAAGGATGCAATTTCTCTACTCATTATATTGATTTACTTAGCAAGTTCAATTCATTTATTGAATGCCAGAAAAAAGAAGTTGCAGAAATTGATATTAAATTCCATAGAGTATTTGATAGCCATCCAGCGTTTCTAGATCAAACTGTTGATTTCGAAACGTTAGAAAATGAAGCAAGAGATAATGGTCAATTCATCAACAAACAAAAAATAACAAAAGTTATTGATTCAAGTAATCTTGAAAAGAATGTTTATGTTTGCTATGTTTTGTACGATTATGGAGTAGGAGAGGAATCTCATCGTCACAAAATTGATGAATTGATTCTAGACAATTTCTCAAGTCTTAAAAAAGGATATGAAGAAAGTTGCGCCTTGTATTATGGATATAACCGTGGATACGCTATTTTTAATAATCAGTACACCAAAGACGGAAAAACTGAAATCGTAAAATACCAACTCAATTCTTTGTTGGATTATTATACTATAGAAAGTGTTTTTGAGTACTGTTTCAAAGGAGTTGTTCCAGCGAAAATTGAATTATTTGATTCGTGGGTAAAAGCACTAACACCACCAAAGAAAAAGAAAGGTGAGTATCTGATATTAGACACAATTATACGAGATAAAAAAAAAGTCATTCTGTTTTCCGAAGAATGGTGGAAAAACTGTTTTTCATATTTTATTCCGAAAGATAAGGTCGTATTTATGTTCATGGGATATGATGCGTCCTCTATTATTATAGACAGATTACTCAAACCATTTGCGGCACTTATAAAAGAAGAACTTTCGAGTGATTACGAGGAAGCTATACAACGGATAAAAGAAACATATTCAGATGAAGTGAATCGCTTAAAAGACGAGTTGAAGCAGTGTAGAGAAGAAAGAAATCATGATGCGGATTCTCCTTCACCAACTGAAGGAGAGAAACCTGGTTCATTTGAAGAAGTCTCTCCTGTTGATGAGACAGAAATTGCCAAAAAAGTGATAAAATTATGCAGCCTTAAGTCAAAGGAATTAAAGGATTTAGCAAAATCAAAAGGATGTCAAGTATCAAGACAGAGTAAATTGGAAGACCTTGTATTAGGTATTCTTCGTGCCGAAAAGTACCATGATAATACATTGTTTTGATTATGGGAGAATTATTTAAGACGCTTTTTGGAGAAATCAATGATGCTGAATCGTTTAAGGATAGCCTTGAGCGGCATTTTATAACAATTCAAGATTTCTTCAATGCAACATTTCAAACACAGTTCCAGCAAAAGGACGATATAGAACGATTGATACTTCTAAAAAATAGAATCTTTTCTAGTTATAGTTATCAAACTGTTGAAAGTCGCTCTTTTGTCCTAATTCTTCTGGATTTGTGTGAGCGTTTTGCTTTGTATAGTTGCATCCCTCGTTTAGTGGATATAATTCAACGAAATGGAATTGTGATTAATAAGAGGATGACTGCTGCTTTGAAATTTCTATTTCCTAGACCATCTTCTAATGCTGATCTTGTTGAAAGATTTGATGACATATGTGAAATACTCAATAGTGCCATTATCGAGGAGGAGGATAATCCTCAAAAAGCTTTAGTCACATTCCTCAATTACTATGGTCATATAATCAACAATACCAACGTCACGTATTCCTCAGAAGCTAAGTCTAAATTATGTGATGCTATAGATAGCAATAAATATGAATGGCTAAGCCAGGTTCAAGACATATCACAGCTTGATGTCTCTAATCCAAACTGGGTATATCAAAAAATTGAGGAGAAAATTGATCATATTACAACAAGAATATGTGAGTTAGGTACAGAACAAAGTGAATCATTATTAATTGAGGAAAATACTAATTATTGTAATACTCTTTCTCATACGCCAAACAACTTTCTAACTATTCGCCAAATCAGTGTTAATAACGCAAACGGTGTTCTTGCTGGTCGAGGTGTAGACCAATTGCATTCAGAATCAGAAATGTTCGAATACCTTAAAAGATATGGGCGAATGCATTATGCTAAACTTTTGAGCTCATTCGAATCCGCATTCCCTCAAAGTTTTGACTCCTCAATCAATATTGTTGACTGGGGATGTGGTCAAGCTATCGCAACGGTAACTTTCATAGAAAAATACAGAAATGCTAACGTACTTAATATAACCCTGATCGAACCATCAGAAATTGTATTAAAAAGAGGAGCCTTGCATTGTAAAAAATTCAGCCCATGTGCAAGAATAAAAACTGTCTGTAAAAAATTAGATGAAGTTGTTAAATCTGATATTATTTGCCAGAATGATATTCCAACAATACATCTTTTTTCAAACATCTTGGATATAGATGATTATAGTACAAATCATCTTTTATCTCTTGTTGACAGTGTCCTAACCTGTAACAACTTTTTTGTATGTGTGAGCCCATATATAGATGATATAAAAACAGCAAGACTCAGTTCATTTATGAACCATTTTAGAAACCACGCTACATTTTTAGTGTATCATGATGTTGAAAACACAAAAACAGGTGAATTCTGGCAATGCAACAATTCATTTCAAAGGAGAAACTTTTCGCATGGAGATGGATATTCGTGTGGCGTTTTTGATTCTTCAGGTTGTAATAACAAATGGACTAGAGTTTTGAAGGTTTTTTCTGTTTAATGACAGCAGTCATTTTATGGCATAATTCGAAATTAAATATTGTTTGTAATTATTTTGGCAAATCACATCTATCCCGGTGATATTAAGATAGCTTAAGAATATGAAGCCAATGGTGACTATGCAGCTGCGGCTCAAGAATACTTGATGTATTATCAGTATTTTGAGGATAGCGATTTCCCGTATGGAATGGATGCGGAAACTGCAAGAATGGCTTTATCTAAGAGTCTTAAATTGCAAAAAAAGCTTAAGTATGCTTATCTTTCAAAGACAACCTATATTAAGGGTTGTCAATGTCTAAAGGCGCTATAGCTTTATAAAAACAGGTATAATATTCGCCGTGTGTCAGAAGAAACGCAAGAAAAGTTTAATCGCGGACATATAATAGGAGATCTTGCTCAGAAGTTATTCCCTCAAGGCCAGGACCCATTTTACCCTTATTCCAGAAAAACAAAAGCACATTTTGAACCTGAAATCTCAGCCATTTTTAACAAAAAATCTTCATTTTCACTGACTTTTAAAGAGAATATTGGCCAAAAACATCGTTTTATTTTTCTGGAACTGATGTTTTTTATACCTTTGCAGAAAAATAAAAGCATATTTTTATGGATAATATCATTGGTCGTCAGAAGGAGATTCGGGAGCTGAATCAAGTGTATGAAAGCGGTAAGGCAGAGTTTGTCGCTGTCTATGGCCGCCGGCGTGTTGGCAAGACATTCCTCATTGATGAGTGCCTTAAAGGGAAAATCACTTTCCGCCATGCTGGACTGTCGCCTGTTGACAAAGAGAACAACAAGAACAACCTCAGAAACCAGTTGAAACACTTTTATTTCTCCCTGCTGCAACATGGGATGAAGAAGAGCCACTGCCCTTCATCTTGGATGGAGGCATTTTTCCTGCTTTCACAGTTCCTCGAGAGTCGGGATAACGGTCAGCGACAGGTGGTGTTCCTCGATGAGCTCCCCTGGATGGACACACCCCGCTCTGGCTTCATTACTGCTATTGAGGGATTCTGGAACACGTGGGCCTGTCATCGCGGCAATATGATGCTCGTGGTCTGCGGGTCGGCTAATTCATGGATGCTGAACAATCTGGTCAATAATCATGGAGGCTTGTACGGCCGGACGACCTATGAGGTAAAGCTGCGACCGTTCAAGCTTGAGGAGTGTGAGTTGTTCTACAAGAGCAACCGCATTAACATGTCTCGGTATGACATCGTTCAGAGCTATATGATTCTGGGAGGTATCCCTTACTATATGAGATACATGAAGAAGGAATTAAGTCTAGCCCAAAACCTTGACAATCTGTTCTTCGCCGAGGACTCAAAACTCAGGGGTGAATATGACCGATTGTTCGCTTCAATCTTCACTAATCCCGAGGAAATGAAGCACATTGTTGAGATACTTGCGACGAGGCACTCTGGCTTTACTCGCCAGGAATTGATAGGCAAAGCAAAGCTCAAAGACAGTGGAGCCGTGACCAAAATGCTCAATGCGCTTATCACCAGCGACTTCATCCAGAGTTATGTGCCCTTTGGTAAGTCAAAGCGTGACACAAGATACAAACTATGTGACAACTTCTGTCTGTTTTACCTCAAGTTTGTCCAAGGTAGAACAGAATTGGACCCTGAATTCTGGATGCATAATGTCACCGCTCCAGCAGTGAACAGTTGGCGTGGAATCGCCTTCGAAGAAGTCTGCTTCAACCACGTCACACAGATTAAGGCAGCATTGAGCATTCTTGGCGTATCCTCGACTCAATCACCTCTCATAATCAAGGGTGATGCAGAGAACGAAGGAGCCCAGATGGATTTGATCATCCTGCGCAAAGACAATGTGGCGAGCGTGTGTGAAATGAAGTTTTACAATGAACCATTCACAGTGAACAAGGACTTCCATCTCAAATTGATGCATCGGACCAACCTGCTTACCGAAATGTTGCCCAAGCACACCTCCATCCATCACGTCCTTGTATCAACCTATGGCATACAGGACAATGAGTATAGCTGTGACTTCCAGTCCGTCATACAGATAGACGATTTGTTCCGATAAACCTGTAACAATAATCTTAATAACATCGTTTTATTTTTCTGGAATAACCCATTTTACCCTCATCCCAGAAAAATAAAAGCACATTATTTACCATAAAAATCAGCCATTTTCGAGATTTTTTTTGAATATGGCTGACTTTTCCGAGGCTGTTTTTATTTGCTTTTCTCTGATTTTAACGTCATTACAATTTTGAAAAGCAAAAAAAAAGAAGTAGCAACGTCAATGCTTCTCCAGCACCGATATCGCTACTTCTGCGGACTCGCCACTGAAGTGAACGGTGTAACGTCTTGAGGTTACGGTGTCACTCCAATGGGTCATCGTCCGGGTGATGGTGGTTGTCCGACTGACTCTTCGCCAGCAGGTCCTTCTCCATCTTGTTATGTTTATATGTTGTCACCCCATTCGCCGCCGGCCTGTTGATGTGTCGCCAGCGGTCCAAATTTTGGGGCGTATTGTTGTCTCATCTATAAGGTTTCTTATTACTTTTGGGGCGGCCTTTAGTTGTTTCCAATGTCTCTTTCTGTATCTACAATCAATATCTCATATCTCAATCACTTTCCCTCGTTCGAAGGTGAGGTGTTCGTTGTGGGAGACGTAGCCGAATTGGTTGCAGAGGCAGCGGGTGGTGCCGATGGTTTTGTCGATGTTGCGGTGGGAGTGGCCATAGATCCAGTAGTCGATTCCGCTGTCGGCGATGTATTCGGCCAGCTCGACGGTGAATGCCCCGTTAATACGACTTCCCTGGAACTCCGGGGCAACCAGTTGATAGGATGGGACATGGTGGGTGACGACGACCTTGTGCTTGGATTGGCTCGCACGGACTGACTTCTTGATGAAGTCTAGGCAGCGCTGATGTTCACTGTTGAAATCGGAATATCTCAGCAGGTTCTCGCCATAGACGATGCGGTAGAAGTCGGCCACGCCTCGCTCGGTGATGAAGGCGTTGTCCATGTCGATATGGGCCCAAAGGGTGGATATGATGAAGTCCACATCCTGGATCGTTACGACCTTGTTATAGAAGTAATGGACGTTGTGGCTGATTTCGCCCACCAGTCCGTCCTGCATCGTCTTCAGGTCGTAGTACTTATAAAACTCGTGGTTGCCCAGTGCGACCAGCACTTGCTCGAAGTTTTCAGACGCCCAGTTCCAGAACGGGTGCACGCTGTACATGTCGTCTCCCATGTAACCCGTGTCCCCAGCCAAGACCAGGATGTCACCCTTCACGTCCATAGGGCCATTGTCCCTTAGATATCGCCCGTTCTCTCGGAACTCCAAGTGTAAATCAGATGCAAATTGAATCTTCATGTTTTATTCAGTGGTCTTATTCTGTCAACAAAATTAGTGATTATTCGATAATCAGACAATACACATGACTTATTGACTGAATTACAATATTATTTTGAAAACCATTCTGTTCGCAATATTGAGTTATAAATCATGTAAAATCAACTATTTGGTTCTCTTTTGAATCGACCAAGACAATTGCTATACGATTATTTAGAAAAAGAAGGCTTAATCAATCGGTTTGCCCTCTCCATTGCGATTTAGTTTAAGCCTTGATTCTAGGTTTTTGATTATTTCTTCATCTGTTAACTGCGCATAGACTGTTCTGATCATTTCATCAGAAGCATGGCCTGACATTCTACGCACTTCTTCTGGGCTCTCTCCATTTTTGATCATATTAGTAATGAACGTACACCGAGCGTAATGGCTGGTTATCGTTTCGTATAGTGGTTTCTTTACTTCTTTTTGAGTTGAATCAATTTTTACGATGGTCCTATTCAATCCAGCCTTTTTTGCTATCCGCCTAATGGCTTCATTATATGTATTATTGCCTTTGCCTTTGGTCTTTCTTTCAAACTCAATAGGGTCAACTAGCTTCTGTTTTTTTACTCTGTCCATTAGCATTCTCATCCTAGGCGTTAAAGGAATAATAGCTTTGATGTTCTCCTTCATTGTCGTTACGACAATGAAGTTGTATCTCTTTCCTTTTTTTACATCATACTTTCCTGTGAGTAGTTTTGCCAAGTCAGAAACGCGCTGTCCACATTCGATGTGAAGTAAGAACAAGTCACGGTATTCTTCTTCGACGGGGGTTAGTCCAGAACAATTCTCAATCGCGGCAACTTCATCATCAAACAGGGGGAAGTAACCAATTTGGTCTTCTCTGCGAGGGTCATCCACTTTAATCCAAACCACAAAGTTGGAGACTGTCTCTCTAGGGACGAACACTTTGTTAATCAGCATAGCGATAATAGCTCCGCAACGATTCAATTGACCGACCCCAAAGTTCCTCATTTTGCCATCCGTTTTGCTTCGGTTCATCTTATCAATCAGGTATTCCTTGTACTTATTCAAACCTTTCTGGCTAAAGATTTGCATTGTTTTATCATTTTTAGGTAACGTATCAATAAAGCGGCCGAACTCGCTCAAGAGAGATTCATTTTGCCGTTTTGTGCTCTCTTTGATTGAAGGCTTTACGTATTTATGATAGTACTCCAGAGCTTCAGCGGCAACATATACGAGGACTAACTTGGTTTTAGCATCATCTCGAAAGATAAATTGTTTGAGTGTTTCAAATATATCGGAGACATAATTGTTGCTTATATATTCAATAAATTCTGAGTAGTAGCGTCTCAACTTATTTAATTGTTCATTGACAATCTCATTATTGTGGTTGTCCAATTGAGACTGTACATTAGAAATAACCGCCAGTTGCTTCTCGGAATTCCACTGGTTGGGATACACTTTAAGGTGTGTAGAGCATCGGTAATGTTTGCCATCTATATATGTAGTCAAGTAAATCGTGCCTGGATTTGAAGATTTAGAAAAAGGCAAATAAAACCTCAATTTACACTTATCATAAAAATTCTGTCGATGCTTGTCCATAACAACAATCCAATAATCAGAAATAGTGATTGGAGTCGCCGCCTTCCATGATCCGGCGAATATCACTCATGCGGTACCTATCATTAGCACCCACAGTGACAGGAACCAAGTAACCCAATCTCTTCCAGCGCCAGAGAGTCGAAGACGACACTCCAAGGGTCTGCATGGCCAGAGAACGGCTAATGTAGACTTCTGCTCTGGCATCAGCGATATCCTGTTCCAGTTCACGTTTGGTCTCAGCGATCAGCTGCCTATTCGCCTCCACCAGTTCGCCCAATGTAATCGTGACTTGCAGGCCTGGGCATTCTTTAGCTAGCTCAACTAGGTTTTTGTACATTCTCAAAAGCGTTAACTTATTGCGTCTTCAGCATTCTCAACGTTTTCCGTGACTGTGCCCTTATCCGCTAACTCCAGCTTTTTAGCGTACTTATATAACTTCTTGAGTTTAGCCTCATCGAATTTCTCCATCATCTCCATGATGTCTATTTTCATTTCTTTCCCATTCCACTTGTCGAGTTCTATACGCCGTGTGTCGCTGGCGATTTCAATGTAGGGCTTCATGCTCTCGTAGTCCTTGTGGCCGGTGCAAGACATAACAACGGGTGCTGGGATACCAAAGGCCAGAGAGCAGCAAACGAACGTTCTGCGAGCATCATGGCAGCTGATAATATCATAAAACTTGTTGACGTCATCATGCCGCTGAGTGCCGATGAAATATGTGTTGACGACCTCTCTGTCAAGACCAGCTTCCTTGGCTGCGAGTTTGATATAATCATTCAGCTTCTGTGCCGAAGGAACAGGGAACAAGCTGCCATCCTCGGACTCATAGTCAGCATATTTGTCAAGAATCTCCTGAGCACGTTTAATAATGGGTATCGTGATGTGGTCAGCTGTCTTCTTGGTGTACAGGTCAATGCCTTTGCTAGTGATATGCGCTTTCTTGAGCTGCGCTAGATCCGAGTAGCGCAATGAAGTGAAAGCCATGAAACAGAACATATCACGAGCGCGTTCCAGGTACTTATGATTGGGCGCGAACTGATGATTGTAGAACTGCTTTAGCTCTTTAAACGTCAGGTAAGTGACATTCTTCTTCGTGACGGTCAAATGCAGCTTGTAATCAATAGCACTGTCCTGGACAGGATAGCCGTTGGCCTTCATCCATCTTAAGAATGATCTCAAAACCTTGAATTGCTTTGTAATGGTACGGTTACGGTAGTTGTTCTTAACATACCACTCCTTCAACTCAATCATTTTTGCCTTATCGAGTGTATCGAGTGAGACATCTGGATCACATCCCATGAGCTGTTTCCAAATCTGCTCATACTTGTAGTGAACGACACTGGTCCAGTCACGCTCTTTTGCTCCCTCGGTGAGAAATTCGTTAAAAATCTCCAGTAAGGGCTTGTCTGTCCTGCTCTCTTCATCTTCACGTTCCTTAGACTCAAACACCACTTTCTCATTGACAAGATCTCGCAGTTCATTAGCCGAAGGGATAGTGTCAGCAAAAGCATATTCGGTGAAAGACTCCTCAATGCCCTTCAGTAGAGCATTTATTCTATCATTAATCACGCGAGAAGGATTCCTCTCATGACAGATGATATGGGTGGAGCCACGCACCGGTCTCTGTGATTCATCATCCCACTTTAATGGGTCACCATGAAGTCCTATCGAGAAAGCGACTTCACATTTTTTCTTGTTCCATCTCACCCTCACAATGACCTGATTGCGATGATTCAGGAACGTCCTGCAATTATACTTTATATTCTTCATTTTACCTTTTAAAAAACTATTTCTTAGGCAAAATTACATTTGTTGCAACAACTGAACAAACAGTGATATAATATGATACGTTACGATACGACAAGATATGATTACACGATATTTTTCAAGTCAGTCTGATGGTGATTGGAGCCCCTGGCTCCAATCGAAAACGGCATATTTTGGGGGGTACACCGTACCCTCCTTTTGCGGTATAAGAAGACATTTTAACATTTATTACAAGACGATCCACTCTCGTAATCTTCTTGATCACAGTACTTTAATGACTCATAACAATTCTTTAAGTACCGTTCGCTAATCCCTCCAGCTCCACGACACAAGAGTAA
>Ga0247609_10001845_pt1 | contig 23799 bp, 23 predicted proteins | sample 172DNAGHGlowgp2_FD_193487 | JGI IMG/M metagenome (GOLD analysis project Ga0247609, IMG submission 193487) | Sheep rumen microbial communities from Palmerston North, Manawatu-Wanganui, New Zealand - 1728 DNA GHGlow gp2 | ecosystem: Host-associated > Mammals > Digestive system > Stomach > Rumen ...
AAGTTCTATTAAAGTCCATTCGGAAACTCTGGAGAAAATTAAAAAATTAACACATAAAGAAAAAAAGTCCAAGCCTACGAGACTAATATTTTTCACAAATGAGGTTTATAATTGTATGCAAGCGGCAGATTTGATTATTACGAAGCCTGGAGGCCTTACTGTTTCAGAGGCGCTTGCGAGTAATTTACCTCTTGCGATTTTTAATGCTATACCGGGGCAAGAGGAAGAGAATGCGAACTTCTTAGTGAAAAACAACATGGCAATAAAAATTGGAAATGGAAAAAATTGCAAGGAAATTATTGAAAAGATTATTTCCGGTAGTGAGAACTTATCTTTAATGAAAAATTCATGTACAAAATTCGATAAGTCCAAATCGAATGAAAATATATTTGAACTGATGAACTTTCTAGTTGGAAAACCGTAATAAAATTAAAAATATGCTTAGCTTAAAAAACATTAGGCTTAAAATGCGAGTTGCTCATTTCTGTGGATGTGGAGGTAAATTATTAAAAATTTTTATACGTATATTTAATATAAGAGGAATGTTGACGTTAGCGAAACAGATTTTCCTATTGATCCGATAACTAATAAAATAATCGCCAGGACATAAATTTAAGTTTTTTCGTAGAAAATAGTATGGATTTTTGATTTCTCAAGCAAAAAGGTTTATCTTTCTCATGCATGCCCACATATTTTAACATCTAGCGTCGTTATGGCATCTACCACCGAAACTATTCATGCTTTGAATAATGTCATATTTTTATGATTTTGAGGTGTAGATACACATAGAATACAGAGACACCTTGTTACTGTGAATTATTGAACCTCTTAAGAATGGATAAGTCATATAAGTATTATTCAAGGCCTTCTCATCAAAAGTAAGCTTCAAGTTAGCATCAAGCGATATACCCAAAATACTTGAATCAAAACACTCAAAGATAGCTGAGGCTACAATTTATTTCTATTTCAGTTATGTATGTGAAGTGTTTTTCTAATGGTTTTTCAAAATAAAAATCACGTTTTAGTAGGCTATATAATTTTCTTGCCTATTTACAAACTTTTAGATAAAATATGGTGTGAATCGATGAATAAGTTATATTAAACCGCAACGAAATTTTAAAATTTGAGCTAAAAAATGAATCAAAGTTTTAATTTTTGCAAATTGCACATAAATTAAAACTTCTAGATTTATATTTTGAAAATATATTGACTTTTATTAATATTTATGATAAAATATGCACATTAATAAAGATTCGGAGGAGCTAATTATGAGCATAAGTGACATAAAAGATTTTTACAGTTTTGCGCTAGAGCAGAAAAAGTTCAGCCCAAAATTTTGGAACGAACTGAGAAAAATTTCAACAGAGAATGAACTTAAAAGTTTCATTGAAGGAAAAGTTCAGCCGGTTGCAAAGAAAATGGGCTACGATTTTTCTACAGCGGAATTATTAAGCTACGAAGAGAAAGTAGCAAAAGAAATTACAGAGCGCCAACTTGAAGCAGTTAGCGGAGGCGTGAACGTAAAAAATTTAGCTCTAGGTGGAATTATTTCACTGATGGCGATAGGCGCCGGAGTAGTTGGGGCTACAAGTTCTGCAAGCGCTGAACTTAGCACAAAGGAAATTTCGGGTTCTTCAAAGATGTTGGAAACAGAAATAGACAAAGAAATTAAAGTAACGAAAATCACAGAGAAATCAAAAGAAGATAAAAACCTGGATCAAAAACAAGATGATAAAGAGCAAAATGAGGAAAAACGTGAAATAAAAGCAACTAAAAGCTGGTATGGACAATGGTTATATCTGAATACAAATTCTGATTCATTAGATGACTTAAATCTAAATAGCTCAGATTTGAATGGTTACGCTAAAAAAGCTGGTTTTGGAAAAGTTGAAGAAATACAAGCGATACAGGCAAAAAATTCTAAAGGAGAAATATTAGAAGTAAAATTAGATGAAAATTTGAAAGGTCTATTTTCAGAAAGCCAAGATGTACCTGGCACACTTTGGGGCACATGGGGTAAAGCAAACACTAAAAAAGAAGTTCCTGATTTAAAGGTGGTAAAAGAAGCTTCAAGCGTAAATCAATCAAAAATAGTAGAGACAAAAAAATTAACAGACTAGCAAAAATTGTACACTTTGGAGGCACTGAATTTACAGTATTCTTATGCACTTTTGCAAAGCGGTATTATCGAAAATTTGCGTCTTTTTGGGAATATCTCAGACATAGAACTTGATAAAAATGGTAACAGAGTATATACCGCAGACCATGGTGACGCTTTCACTGAACTTCTTTACATGCTTTATCCGTCACCTGCTGGAGATTTAAGTACGCATACGCATTTTAAAGGAAGAGACAGTTTTGCTGCATACGGCAGCATGTCACCAGAACTTATGGCAAAATTTTGCGCTATTTTGAACGACTACAGGAATGGAAAAATAAAAATTCCTGAAAAATTTAAAAACTTTGCAAAAGATGACACAATAGGAGCTAACCAATTGAAAATTATTGATGAAGGCTTTGAAAAAGCAGTAAAATGGATGGAAGAAAGAGGAATTTCATTTAAAATTTATGAGAAGGTTAAACCCTCTAATAAAAAAACTAAACCTTCTGATGAATTAATTGAAACTAAACTCTCTAATAAATTAAATGAAATCAAAAATAAAAATGAATCGATGATAAATATAAAAATGAGCGAAAAAGACATTCTTGAAATAAAAAAGGAAATTCAGAAAAAAGCCTTGACAGAAACACATAAACAGCAACTTGAAAAATTGGGGATTGACCTAAAAAAAGCTCAGACCAAACTTGCAATGTGGGAAAAAGATATTAAAGACTATAAAAATTTAATGAGCCTAATTACAAATACTAAAAATAATCAAGAATGTCAAAAAGCTAGAGCATATTTTTCTTTTGTAAACTTTTTAAAAGGAGCGGTAGATTTAGAAAGAGCCGAGGGATCTGCATATCCTGAATATCTAACTGAACGCATTTTGATGTCATACATGATAAAAACATTAAATACAGAAGAAGATGTAGAAAATCTTTACCAGAATATAGCTAAAGAACTCGCTCAAAATGAGACAAATAAAATACCAACTGATATAAGTAAAAAAGAGGAAATTGCAGAAAAAATTAAAGCAAAAAAACAAAAAATAGAAAAATTAAGTGAAATAATAGCTTCAGCTAAACTTAAAGAGTTTTCACCGTATAAAGCAACGGCTCCTGGTATGGGTTTTGCTTACAAAATAGGAATTCCTGATGAAAACGGAGAAATAAATTTTTCAACTGAAACATTTTCTGATTGTGTTGATGTAACTGTACGAAACATAGTGAATCTTTTAACTTACTCAAATGATAAGAATTGGGATTTGCTTTTAAATAATACAAACACTGAATATTTAAGAAATAAATTAAAAACAGTAGTTGATGCTATAAATAGCAGTAATCCAAATAAAAGAAAAGCTCCATTTTACGATTTAAAAACAAGACTTCAAATGTTTTTCTTGTATCAGAAAGAAAAAGGAGCTGACGATGGAACAATCTTAGCTAGGACCTTGTGGGAATATGCAATTTGCAATATGGATAAAAGGGAGCATTTTACAAAAGAAGATTCAAAAAAAGATTTTTATAATGTACATTATGTAATAAATAAAAACTATGAACTTAGCACTAATTTTGTTGCTGTACTAAAAGTCATGTGGAATATGGCTAGTGCTCTAGATCTAGGCTCTGAAAGTACGGGGATAAACTCAAAATTAAATTTGGCGAAAGAAAAAATAAATAAATATTGTAATCACAAAAACAATCTACTTGAAGCGCTAAATTCAACGTTTTCTTTATTTCATTCGGGTAATATGGATATTAAGCCTACGCGTGAAGGTGTAACCGTTAACTTAGATAAGGGTAGTCTAAATTTTGAAATATGTATTAGAACAGGTCATGGAGAAGTAACGCACAGTCCTATCGATTTTAAGTTCGATGAAAAATTTGAAGATGAAAAATATAACTTTGATGAAGCTAAACTTTTACTCAGGAGTTTTACTAAGAATTCAGGGAATAAAAACGTAACGTCCCCTCTAAAAGGATTTTACGGAGCTTATTCTAAAGAAAAAATAAATAATAGTGATGAATTTGCAAAAACAGACCTATACAAGAGGCACAAAACTTTAAATATATATAAAACCCTATGGGATACGACAACTGATGCAACAAAAATAAATAAAAATGTAACATCTGATGTTATGGAAGATGCAAAAAGAATAAAAGTCAAAGGAAAAAGTAAAGATATCAATAAAGATTTAAGTGATATTTTTTATGAGAGATTATTAAAGCCTAATGAAGACTATATTTCAAAACCTATAATAATGTATGATTATGAAAAAAGTAAATTCGGAGAAATTGAAAATGCTCATTATATCGGTGATGAAAATGGAAGTAAAAATATTACTAATTTTGAAATTATTAAGCAAAATGGAAACAGTGTAAGATTAATAATAAAAAGCATACCTGACAATGGAGAATTAATAATCCCATCGAAAGTGTACGATGAAAATAACAATGAGTTCAAAGTAGAAAGTATTGAAAAACGAGATAGTAAAGATTTAAAGGATTTAAAAGCAGTAAATTTTGTTGGAGATTTTGATAATTTAAAAATAATGAAAGCTGCGTTCTGCAAGCTTGAAAAATTAGAAAAGGTTAAGTTTGAGGGTAAAGTTGGGAACTTGACGATTGGGGATGCGGCATTTGAGAATTGCAGAGCACTTGAAACTTTTCAAATGTCAAAATGTGTTAAAAATTTGGAAATTGGAGAACAAGCATTTAAAGACAGTGGAACTCTTGTATCTTTCGAAATACCAGAAGGAATCATTGACTTACGAATCAGAAAAGCAGCATTTAGTTGTGGAGGATATGAAGAGGAAGGTGAAGACTCGGTAGCTCTTCGTAACTTTACTATACCCAAAAATATCAAAAATTTAATCATTGAAAATAGAGCTTTTTGTTATCGTGATATTGAAAAATTCGAAATACCAGAAGGAGTTGAAAATGTAACGCTTGGAGACTATTCATTTTATGGTTGCGATAATCTTTCAACTTTTACAATACGCGAAGGGGTTATCAATCTTAAAATAGAAGAATATGCGTTACAATGTAAAAACCTTAAAACTTTAATAATACCACAAAGTGTTAAAAATTTATTTGTTAACGAAATCGCTTTTCAGGATAGTGGGCTTGGAAAGATACACGTGCCTGAGGGACTAAAAGATCAAATACCTGAGAAAATAAAAGTAGTATACTATAAATATCCAACTAAAAGTTGGTGGGGCAACTGGCTATATTTAAATTTTAGCGCCCCAATAGAGCAACTTACTTTAGACAAAGTTCTGCTAGAATATTACGCAAAAAAAGCTGGCTTTAAAGATATTTCTGAAATCCAAGCAATACAAGCTAGAGATGTCAATGGAAAAGTTAAAGAGATATCATTAGATGATGATTTAAAAGAAGATTTTTCAGAAAGTAAAAAAGTACTGGGAAGGATTTGGGGTGATTGGGGTAATGCAAACTTGAGAAAAAATTAAAATCTGGCGAAAATAAAATGATATAGTTATATTATGAATATTGTAAAATATCCCATAGGCTAAGGAAGAATAATCTTCCTTAGCCTATGGAACTGTACATCAAAAGGCAGAACCCTTCGTACGACCGGCTATAAAGAGTTGTGAAAGTGCAGTGGGAGCGGCGATGCAAAAAGTGTTTGATCAATCTGCAAAAAGGTAGGGGGATGTAAAATCAATATAAATCAAAAAATAGAGACAGCATTTGCTAATTTTATAGTTAATGAAAAAGTGATTCCCATCGCGTTTTTAAGTTATACAGGCAAAAGTGACGTGTATTTAACGTATTACACGTGGTTTGAAAAGCCTGATAATTTTTACGACGATGAGTATCACGCTGAGATCTCTTACGGAACAATTGATATTTTCTCAAAAGGAAATTTTAAAAACATATTAAAGAAAGTCAAAGAAAAACTAAAAGAAAATGGGTTTACTTGGACTGATAATGGCCCTGAAGATTTTGATAAAGAAACCGGTTATTATCATGTTCCTGTAAACTTTTATTTAGAAATGTAAAAAGAGGAGACGAGGACGAAATGGCAGGAATAGGTTTAAAGAATTTTAAATACGCAATATTAAATAGCGATGGAGAAACTTATGGACAAGTTAAAACACTCGCAGGAGCCATAGAATGCAAGGTGTCGCTTGACTTGTCGGAGGCAACACTTTATTCGGACGATGTGTTGAAAGAACAAGTATCGATATTTAAAAACGGAACTTTAACAGCAGGAATTGACGATGACGACGATACAATTTTTGCAGAACTTTTAGGTCAGACTAGAGACACCGCAACGGGAATTGTAACTTCAAAAGTCAGCGACAATCCGATTTATGTAGGGTTTGGACATATTGTTCCAAAGATGATAAATGGAGCAAGAAAATACAAAGTTAAATTTTTCCCATGACAATTAAGAAATGTTCGCAACTTTTTAGCCATTTTAAGACATATCGTAATTTTTGTATGCAAAAAAGTTTATTTAAAGAAGAAAATTTGTTAAACCGAAAAGCAACGATGAGTGGTTACCTTAAAAAATCTTGACTATATAGTAATAAAATATTATAATATGATTATAATATTACTATAGGAGGTTTATGATTATGAACATTAAGCCATCTGCAAATATAAGACAAAATTATAATGAAATAGCAGAGTTGTGTAAAAAGACAGGTGAGCCTGTATATCTTACAAAAAACGGCGAAGGTGACTTAGTTGTTATGGATATGGTATCCTTTTCAAAACGTGAAAAAATGTTAAAACTTAGGGAAGAACTTATCTCAGTCGAAGAAGAACGTTTAGCTGGGGTACAAGACTTTAGCATAGATGAAATCGAAAGAGATTTAGATGATATTTTAGATGGAGCTGAAAGGCACAATGAAAAAGCAGTATAAGGTAGTAGTATCTCGCCGAGCTAAAATAGAAATAGAAAACCATGTAAGTTTTTTAGCACGTGTTAATATTAAATCAGCTAAAACTTTAAAAGACAATTTAATCAAAGATATAAAGTCACTTAAATATATGCCACGTAGAAATAGCTATTTGGTAAATGAATTTATCCCTAAAAATAAATATCATAAAATGATATCTCAAAAAAGGTATTTACTAATTTATCAAATCAAAGATGATACAGTATATTTGGAGTTTGTAGTAGATTGTAGACAAGATTATGATTGGTTAGTAATAAGTTAATTGAAAAAGAATATAAAGAAGCATTTCAGAAATGAGGTGCTTTTTTGTATACAGCCCCCCCGGGGTTCGGTGTAGCTTAAGCGATGTAATAATGACAAAAAACTCCTTTTGATGTAGAATAGATAAGCGGTCTGGAAACTGCAAAAGAAAACATCAAAAGGAGGACATTCGAAATGAATACTACACGTACTTTATCACATAAAAAATGGAATTGCAAATGCCATATCAGTGTTTGCATCAAAATGTAGAAGGGAAGTGTTTTATGCAGACAAGAGATTAGAAATAGGAGCGACATTACGAGAATAATGTCCTGCCCATGTGCATATGCTTTTAGAGATACCGCCAAAGATGAGTATATCCAGCTTTATGGAATTTCTCAAAGGAAAAAGTAGTCTAATGATATATGAAAAGAGGTGAAATCTTAAATTCAAACACAGAAACCGAGAGTTTTGGTGCAGAGGATGCTATTGTAGATACAGCAGGAAAAAATGCAGTTAAAATAAAGAAATATATAAAAACAATTAAAAGAAGATGAATTAGGAGAACAATTAACATTTAGCAATACGACCCATTTATGGATAGCGAGTAACAATTTTTTCGCAAACATCTAACCGCATTAGCTTCCTTTAGAGGCTGCTAGTAGAACTGGGCTTCGCCCGTTAAAGAAATACCCCCAGCTAGGCTGGGGGATGCTTATTGTATATAGAAAACCACACCTAAAATAAAGTGATCCCAAAGTTTAGACAAAAAATATTAAACAGTTAGAAAATGAGTTCGAATTTTAACCAGACCTATTTCATTTAGTTTAGATTAAATTCTATCGTTGTTATAATAATAGATATAATTATTTTTAAATTCACCAATGAAAGAGTTAACGCTGTTTAAATTTTCGCCGTAAAACATTTCGACTTTAAGTCTGCCGAAAAAATTTTTAATAGTAAAGTTATTTAAACAAATTACTTTGTGACAATATTTTACACAGTGTTGTGGTTAGCTAATAATAGTTAATATTTTGAGTATTGGTATTGCCAACTTTGGCCAGAATGAAATATCGGCCTCGTATTTGATGGAAGTTCTCAACCAAGGCGTCAAGCGTCTCTCTTATCTGCCAGTGATTTGGATTTAACGAAATAGAGTATGAAACAAATTTCCTATTGAATAAGTCCATAACAGGTGAAAGATACACCTTTTCACCACAACCTTTAAATTCTTTAACATCGGTTGTTAATTTATCAAACGGCTTGTCTGAATGAAAATCTCTTGCAAGTGTATTTTCTGCAATTTTACCGATTGTTCCTTTGCGTGAGTGATATTGACCGTTCTTTCGACATTTGCCTTTTAGTCCTAATTCTCGCATTAAATTTAGCACAGTTTTATTGTTAATTAAATATCCTTTACTACGAAAACAATTAGAACTCCTCGATATCCATATCTGCCTTTATTAGCACTAAATATTTCTAATATTTCTTGCTTTTCACGTTTGTATTTATCTGTGTTTCTGTGCTTTAGGTAGTAATAGAACGTGCTTTGTGCATGCAACAGATCTTTCCGCAGATACTTTTGCCTTGGATTAGAGACAATTACTGCTTTTTGTTTTTCTTTTCTCCTCTGCTAAAACTATAAGACTCTCAGTTTTTTTAGTATTTGTTCACCGTCTTTAGCTATTGGTTTTCATTAATTAAAGTTCCTTTAACACTTTTGTTAAATTTTTGAGGCATATCTCTTTCCGTATCCCGTCAACAAAACAAGCTCTGTATCGCTTTCTTTTCATCAATATATCGTTTCTTCAATCATATGCATTTCTCCATCTGAACTTATTTTATGTGATTTGGTTCTTTTCCCTTTGAGCCTTCCAAATACTTCTTTACGGTTTTTCTGTAGTCCAGTAGGTTCTCTCATATGTTTAGTATAACACCTTTTTTAATTCCGGGCTATATTTTTTCTTCTTATGCCCTTTTCTCTAAAAATATGCACCTCCATAATTTGTCTAGCTTTTTGGGGGGAATGTCAAAAATCGTGGTTATGATTTTTTGTATAAAATTGTATTCTTAGAAGCAATCAATACTTCATTTGCTTTGGTATGTAAGCTTTTTCACAATATTTGTATTGTGTTATTGAGTTTTGCCTCTCGTTTTCCCTATCTTTTGCTTGCTATCTTTTTATAATTTTTACGTTTTATTATTATATATCTTTATTTTTGTACACTACATCTGAATTTTAAAGTTTTACTTTTAATATATAATTTGTTATAATATTATAGAGATTAAAATCATAGGGAGAGACAATTTAAAAATGGGCGAAAAAAAAGAAGGTATACTAGTTTCTGTAGTCATACCGATTCGAAATGAAGAAAAGTACATCGATCAGTTTTTAAAATCGGTTTTAAAACAAGATTTCCCTCAAAAAAATATAGAGTTAATTTTTATAGACGGAATGTCTGAAGATAAGACTTTAGATATTTTAAAAAATTATAAAAAAGCTTATAATTTTATAAATATATACACAAATTGCAATAAAACGGTACAGTATGCTTTAAATATTGGTATTGAAAACGCAAGTGGAGATATAATTGTTAGGATGGATGTGCACTCTGAATATAGTGAAGATTATATTTCAAAATGTGTAGAGTACTTAAATAAAACAGACGCACAAAATGTAGGTGGACCCATGATAGCAAGAGGAAAAATTCCTATTCAAAAAGTAGTGGCGGCAGCTTATCACAGCAGTTTTGCGCTGGGTGGAGGAAAATTCCATGAAGAAAATTTTGAAGGATATGCTGATACTGTTTATTTAGGAGCTTTTAAAAAAGAAACGTTACTTAAATTAAATATGTACGACGAAAATTTACCTCGTAGTGAAGACGATGATCTTAATTTTAGATTACTTGAATCCGGTGGAAAAGTTTTTATAACGCCAAAAATTAAGAGTATCTATTACCCAAGAAGTACATATAAAGATTTATTTCGTCAGTATTATGAATATGGCTTTTGGAAAGTTGCTGTCATAAAAAAACATCGTAAACCGGCAAGAATCACTCATTTAATTCCAGCATTGTTTGTATTGTTTATTTTATTTTTTGGAGTTTTATCGTGCTTTTCAAAACCTTTAAGACTATTTTATCTAGGTGTTTTAAGCTTTTATATTTTTCTGAATGCTTATTTTTCATTTAGAAATAAGAAAGTAAAATCCATAAAAGATAAATTTAGATTGATGTGGGTGCATTTTATTTTACATTTTGCTTATGGATTTGGCTTTGTTATGGGACTTTTTGAGTTTTTTATAAAAAGAAAAATCCTTAAAAGGCCCAGTTAATTTGATAAAAATTTCAGCTTAGCTTTAGCTGGGCAGCCGCTTTCGAAAAGCCACTATTTTGTGTTAACTTTAAATTTTATCGATTGCTTTTCGAAAAATTCATCCCCAAAGGGATGAATTGCAGCAATCATTTTATGATTGCTGTGCGGCTGCACCACATATGAAGCAGAATTTTAAAAAAACAGGAGACAGAAAGTGAAAAGTACAAAATCTTATGAAAAAGACGAACTGAGAAAACTACAATTAAAGAGTTTAGAAATACTACTTTACTTTAAAAAGATCTGCGATGAAAACGATTTAGAGTTTTATTTTTGTGGAGGGTGTTGCATAGGAGCTTTAAGACACCAAGGGTTTATCCCATGGGACGATGACATTGATATTTTCATGAAACGAGAGGACTATGAAAAATTAGAAAAAGTTTGGAATGAAAAAGCCGATACAAAAAAATACTCATACTGTAGACCGAGTAAAGACAAAAACTTTCGAAACTTATTTGCAACGATAAACGATAACAACACAACGTTTATCAAGACACATCAAGCGGATCTTGATATAAATCATGGCTTAGTTTTGGATATTTTACCGCTTGATGGGTATCCGAACAAAAAATATCAACGATTAATGCAAGTTTTTTGGGCACTGGTTTATTCACTTTTCTGTGCAGAGATGATCCCGAAAAACCACGGCAAAATGGTAAGCTTTATAGGGAAAATGTTATTGGAAATATTCAGATCAAAAAAAACAAGGTACAAGATTTGGAGTTTTGCAGAAAAGCAAATGACAAAGTACAGGATTTCAGCTTGTGATAATATTACAGAACTTTGTTCAGGGCCATTTTACATGATGAAAAAGTATCCAAAAAGTGCCTTTGAAAAAGCGATTTATAAAGATTTTGAAGATTACAAAATGCCAATCCCTGTTGGATATGACGATTATTTAAAGACAGCTTTTGGGGATTATATGAAATTGCCGCCAAAAGATAAGCAAATACCTCATCACGACGTAGTTTTTTGGGATTTAGATAACAGTTACAAAAAATATAAAGGGAAATATTATTGTATGGAGGGAAAGAAATGATATTTGCAGGAATTTTAGCAGGTGGAATAGGATCAAGGATGAAAATAGCGGACATGCCAAAACAATTTTTACCGCTAAAAGAAAAACCAATCATAATACATACTCTAGAAAAATTCATACTTAACGAAAAATTTGACAAGATTTACGTTGGAGTACACCCAAATTGGTTACTTCATATGGAAGATCTTTTGAAAAAATACGATTTAAAAAGTGAAAGAGTAAAAATAATCTTGGGAGGAAAATATCGAACAGATACGATATTAAACATCATAAATGAGATAAAAAAAGATTTTGAAGACACTAATTTATCCGATCACATTTTAGTTACGCATGATTCAGTAAGACCATTTGTGACAAATAGAATTATCAATGACAATATCAATGCAGCAATAAAATTTGGAGCTTGCGATACGGTAGTTAATGCCGTTGATACAATAGTTGTATCGGAGAATAATGACACTATAAATACAATCCCACAAAGGGATCATATGTATTTAGGACAAACGCCACAGAGCTTTAATTTAGAATTGATAACAAAATTATATGATAAATTAAGTGTTGATGAAAAGAATATCCTAACGGACGCATGTAAAGTTTGTGTTTTAAAAGATATCCCGGTAAAGTTGGTAAGAGGGGAGTATTCAAATTTTAAAATCACGACAATAACTGATTACAAGGTGGCGCAAAGTATGTTGGGAGGATTAGAAAGTGATTAATCACATATATCAGTTGATAAGTCCTCATTTTTTTTCTGTAGTTTACAATGATATAAATTTAGATGACGGAGTTATAGTAAGGCCACAATATATGGCGATATGTCATGCGGATCAAAGGTATTATTTAGGTAAGCGTGACGCTAAAATTTTAAAAAAGAAGCTACCTATGGCGTTGATTCATGAGTGTTGCGGCGAAGTTGTATATGATAAGTCAAAAAATTTTAAACCAGGACAAAAAGTAGCACTTATTCCAAATGTACCAGGGAAAGTGCAAAAGGACATATACGAAAACTATTCTGAAGACGCTAAATTCCTATCAAGCTCTGCAGATGGTTTTATGAGAGAGTTTGTAAATATGCCGCCTGATAGATTAGTCCCGTTTAAAAATATAGATCTTAAAGTTGCGGCAATTACTGAATTTGTAAGTGTAGCTTATCATGCTTGCAATCGCTTAGAGAAAGTCATGCATTCAAAAAATGATTCAATTGGCATTTGGGGTGACGGAAGTCTTTCATACGTTTTATCTTGCGTTTTAAAAGAAAGATTCCCGAAAACTAAAGTTATAGTTTTTGGGAAAGATTTAGTAAAACTATCTTATTTTACGATGGTTGATGAAACCTATACGATAGATGAAATTCCTAAAAATATGCAAATTGATCATGCGTTTGAATGTGCAGGTGGAGAAGGAAGTGCTTTTGCAATAAATGATATAATAAAATATATAAGACCTCAAGGAACGGTTGCTCTTTTAGGTGTGAGCGAGAATAAAGTCCCGATTAACACAAGAGATATTTTAGAAAAGGGATTGACATTTATAGGATGTAGTCGTTCGGGTAGAGAAGATTTTATTGGAAGCTTAAATTTGATGGAGAAAGTTGGGTTTCAATCAAGACTGGAAGCTATCATTACAAAGGAAAATGATGTTTGTAGTATTTCGGATATACATAAGGTTTTCGGCAAAGACATTCACAATTTATTTAAAACGGTTTTTAAGTGGAATGTTTAATAATTTTAAATTAAAATTTTAAGAGGAGAAAATTAATGGGAAAATTTAAAAAGCCAGATATAAGCATTATTGTACCGGTTTTTAATGTTGAAAAATACTTAAAAAAGTGTTTAGATTCCATTATTAATCAAGCTTTTCAAAATTTTGAATTAATTTTAGTAGACGATGGATCAACGGATAACTCAGGAAAAATCTGTGATGAATATAAAATTAAAGATAAAAGGGTAAAAGTAATTCATCAAGAAAATAAAGGACTTAGTGCTGCTAGAAATGCCGGAATAGAAAATGCAACGGGAAATTATATCGGTTTTGTGGATGGAGACGATTATATTTCTTATAATATGTATGAATTTTTACATAATTGCTTAATTGAAAATAACGCTGACATAGCAGTTTGCGGACTATATAATTGCTTTAAAAATAAGAAAGTGCCACAATATAAGAAAAAGGAATTTTATTTACTAGATAATGTAAGTGCTTTGAAAATGGCTTTGGAAGGTGTAGTATTTTCAGTGCACGCTGTGAATAAATTATATAAAAGGGATTTATTTATTGAAAATCGGTTTCCGGAAGGGAAATTATCAGAGGATGCTTTTATAATACCGAAGATTTTATTTGAAAGCAAAAAAGTAGTCGTCAAAACGTTACCGCTTTACTATTATGTTCATCACAGCGGAACTATCACAACATCACAATATAAGAAAAAAGATTTGGATGTTGTAAATGCTTATTTTAAAAATTTAAAATTTGTAGAAAAAAATTGTCCAGGACTTAAAAGGCAAGCAGAATTTAGACTCTTATGGGCATTTATGTATGTACTTGATAAGATGGTCTTAACTGAAAACTTACAAAAAGACGCTTTGAAAAAATATTCCGAGATTGTAAGGTTACTTAAGAAAAATATCGTAAAAATTTTAATTAACCCATATTTTTCAAACGTTAGGAAAATCGGAATGAGTATTTTGTATATAAGCGAAAATTCATATAAAAAGCTTATAATAAAACATCATAGAGATATAAATGAGTTAAATGAATAAGAGAAAGATATTTACGACTCAAAATAAAAATAAGAAGGAAAATGTACATATGAAAACTGAGAAAATATTAAACTCGAAAATATATGAGAAAATGCGAATGAGCTATATGTTTTTATTTTTATTTGCAGTGCTAACTAGAGCTTTAATGCCAATTTCCTTAAGGGAAACTCAAATTATCAATACAGCAGTTTTTTCATTTGCTGCGATTTTTGGAGCTTTCGTTTTGGTGATCGACTTTTTTACAGATAAGGTATTGTTTACTGCGAAAAATAAAATTTGGCTAATGTTATTTTTAATAGTGATGTTTTTATCGAGTGTTTTAAATTTTAAATATGGTGTTTTAGGGAACATTCGTAATTTAGTGTGGACGGCAATATCTTTTTTTGTACTATATCCTACAGATATGAAAAAAGACTACGAGAAAGTTTTACATGATTTAAAAATACTTAGTAATACTTTGATAACAGTGTGGTTTTTAGCAGTTTCTTATTCGCTATATATGTTTTTGTTGCAAATAGGATATTACGTTTATATTTTTCCGGATGCGTTTTCAAGGCAAGGTTTTATTGAAAATAGACTTTTTGGGATTTTTGAAGACCCAAATTACGCTGCTATGACTTCGATTATAGTTATAATGTTTTCGATTTGGAATATTTTGAAATTTTGTAAAGGCAAAAAACTTTTGAGGGTATTTTATATTTTAAATATAGTTTTACAGTTTTGTTATATCGCATTATCCGGCTCAAGAACCGCTCATTTAGTTTTGTGTGGTGGAGTATTTATATTTGCTTTTATGTTTTTGAGAAAGAAAAAATTTTCTTTGAAATTTGGTGAAGTTTTAAGACATTGCGTATATTTTATTTTGAGTGCCGTATTAAGTGTAAGTTTATTTATAACTATTGATTTAACAACTAAAGGATTAGCTTATGCACCACTTGCATTTAGCGAAGTTAGCTCTCAAAGTAACAACTCAAGTGAAATAAAGAAATTAAAACCGATCGAAACAGAAAGAGAAGATCTAAAAGACAGTGATGACATATCGAATTGCAGGATGAAAATATGGAAAAGTGCATTTGAATTATTTTTATCAAAGCCAATTTTCGGAACGTCCCCGAGAAATATGAGGGATTACGCTAAATCTGAATATCCTAATAATTTCATAGGCCAAAGAGGTTATGCTGTACACAACATTTATATAGATGTATTGACTTCAACGGGTATTCTGGGAGCATTAATTTTATTGATTTTCGTCATAAAGTATTTAATTTTTGTTTTTAAATATTTATTTGAAAAAGCTGATAATAAAAAATATTATTTTGATGTGCTATTTTGTGTTGTTATAGTGGGAATGATCGCAGCGTCTGCGTTGTCACTTTCTGAAATATTCTTTGTAAATACTATCTCGGTTTTGTTTTTCTGGTTGCTGTTGGGCAAGAGCGTTTACTTTATAAAAAAAGATGAAGAATAAACTAAACTAAGATTCAGCTTCAAACTAATTTTAAATGAAAGGAGCCATTTTTTTGGACAGAGGAAAAGTCAGCTTAATTGTACCAATTTACAATAAGTCAGCAACATTGAAACGTTGTGTAGAGAGTATATTGAATCAAGAATATCAAAATTTAGAAATAATATTAGTGGATGATGGCTCTTTGGATAACTCTTTTGATATTTGTTCAGACTACGCTGAGAAAGATGCCAGAGTGAAAGTTTTCAAAAAAGAAAATGGTGGAGTTTCGAGTGCAAGAAATCTTGGATTAAAAATGGCTTGTGGTGAGTTCGTTCAATTTGTGGACGCGGATGATTTTTTAGAAAAAGATATGTGCTCTAAAATGATGGAGTCCTGTTTTGAAAAAGATTTTGATGTGGTTATATGTTCTTATAAAAAACATGATGGAGATAAAATAAAAAACAAAACTTTGTTAGATTTTGAGTGCGAAAAAATCTCTCAGTTTAAAAATGAGTTTGAGTTTTTATTTGAAAATGCTTTCTTCAATTCACCGTGTAATAAATTATATAAAAGAGAAAAAATTAAGTCTTTATTTGACGAAAATTTTTCGATTGGGGAAGATTTGCTTTTCAACTTAGAATACTTTAAAAACTGCGAAAAAATTAAAATTATAAGTAATTGTTTTTATAATTATGTGGATAAATCTGAAAATTCTTTAAGTAAATCATATGATGAAGATTTATTAGATAAGCAGATTAAGTTATATGGATCTGTTAGAAATTTTTGCGAAAATAAATTCCAAGATACTTTTTTAGACGGCGGTATAGATAGAGTTTTTTTAAAAGAAATTTACTATATTTTAAAGAAAATAGTATATCATGATAAGTTATCGAAAAAAGAAAAGATATCTAAGATTAAAAATGTTTTAGAAAGAAAAGAATTAAAAAAGATCCCTCAAAGCTTGAAAATCAACGACAGCCAAGTAAAAATAGTAGCTTTTATGATAAGGAAAAAATTAAAATATAGTTTGTTTATTTTCTTTAAGTTAAAGAATTTATTAAGGAAAAGGATATAAAAGATATAGTTTAAAATTAGAAGAAAGTGAAAAAGTTTGAAAGGTTGGAAAAATCAGAATGAAGTCAAGGACTAGAACTAAAAATTCGCTTATAAATAGCTCTTTAGCACTGATTTCTTACGCTATATTATTTTTAGGACCATTTTTTGTAAGTCCATTTTTAGAAAGTAATTTAGGAGGAGAATTTTTAGGAATACAAAAAACGCTGGTCGATACTGTAGCGCTTTTGAGTATAGTTGAACTTGGCATAAGCTACGGGATTATCTATAAACTTTACGAACCAATAGCGAAAAAAGATTGTAAAAAAATTGCGATATTGCTGAATTTTTATAAGAATGCTTTTAAAGTAGTAGCGGGAGTAGTTTTAGTTTTTGGAATAATTTTGACGTTTATGATGCCGAAGATCTTTTCGAAAAACCACAACATGAGTAGCGTATCGAATACATATTTAAGTTTTACGTTTTTACTATATGTTTTTGACACTTTACTAACTTATTTATTTGGTCACAAAAGAGCAATGTTAATAGCCGATCAAAGAAATTACGTTTTGACAGTTTGCAGAACTTCGTGTCAACTTTCGATGTTTATATGCCAAATTTTATCCATATACTTTTTAAGATCATTCCTGGTTTATGTTATTATAAAAGTATTTTTTACATTTTTAGAGAGCACGCTAATAAATTGGCAATACAATAAACGGTACATAAATTATATAGATTTAAAAATAAAAGAGAAACTTTCTAAAAATGAGAAAAAAGATCTATTTAAAAATTTAAACGCACTATTTTACCATAAGATTGGATATCAAAGTTTGATTTCAGGTTCGACTTTGATAATGACAAAAAAATTAGGAAAAGTCATTACGGGTATATATTATCCTTATACGTTAATTACAAATGGACTTATAAGTGTGATAACGCAAGTTTTTAATGCTATATTATCAAGTTTTGGCAATTTTCTTTCAAGCAACACAAGAGAAAAAGTTTATGATATGTATAAAAAAATATACTTTTTAAATCATTTGGTGTTTTCATTTTTTACGGTTTCCTTTATATGTTTGATTAAACCATTTATACATCTTTGGATGGGACAAGATTTTATTTTCCCAATGCGAACAATTTTGTTGATTACGGCAAACTTTTATCTTTTAGGCATGAGGCAAGCTATCACCATGGTGAAATCTAGCGTAGGTTTATATCGTCCGGATAGACATTTTGCATTAATTGAAGCGGCACTAAATTTAAGTCTTGCGTGGATTTTAGTTACTCCTTATGGTATTGATGGGATTTTAGCTGCAAACTTAATAAGTACAATTTTAGTTCCATTTTGGGTGCAACCTTATGTAGCTTACGAAAATGTCTTAAAACAGCCCGTTAAGAATTATTACAAGCGTTTTACGATTTATTTAGCGGTTGCTTTGTTTCAGGGATTAGTTACTTACTATTTGTGTAGCTTATTCCCAGAAAATAACGTCTTTTTAAAGTTAATAGTCAACGCTATTATCTGCCTGATTGTGCCAAACGTTATAAATTTAATTTTATTCTGCAGATCAACAGAACTAAAGTATTTGATAAGCGTTGCAAAAAATTTGTTTTTTAAGAAAAGGTAAAGTTTCATAAAATAGAGATGAATTTTGAGGTGATATCATGTACAGAAAATATATGAAAGAAGCGATAAAAGAAGCTTATTATGGGATAGATAAAAAGCATGGTGGACCTTTTGGAGCAGTAGTTGTAAAAAATGGGAAAATAATAGGGAGAGGGCACAATAGAGTTTTAAAAGATAACGATCCAACGTGTCACGGCGAGATAATGGCCATAAGGGATGCTTGTAGAAAATTAAATTCGTTTGATTTAAGCAATTGTGTTTTATATACGACTGCTGAACCTTGTCCTATGTGCAAAGGGGCTATTTTGTGGGCGAATATTTCAAAGGTTTACTATGGATGTAGTATTGAAGATACTGATGAAATTGGGTTTAGAGATCAAAAGTTTTATGAAGATTGGGAAAATGATGAGAAATACCTAGAAGAATTCGATAGGGAAGAGTGCAAAAAATTATTTTTAGATTACTTAAAAAATGAGCATGACTTATATTGATTTTTGATGGAGTTAAATTTAAGTAAAGTTTAGGAGGGATAATTATGATTTTAGAGACAGATAGACTGATTTTAAGACCATTTAAGGAAAGCGACGCAGAAAGTTTATATAATTATGCAAAGGATCCGGATGTAGGTCCGATGGCTGGGTGGCCTGTTCATAAAAATGTGGAAGATAGCAAGAGGGTAATTAGAGAAATATTAAGCAAACCGGAAGTTTATGCGATTTGCTTAAAGTCAGACGATAAAGCAATTGGAGCTATAGATTTAAAAATGCACAATAATACCGACATGACAGATAAAGAAGATGAATGTGAGTTAGGGTATTGGGTAGGCAAAGAATTTTGGGGTCGAGGAATAGCTCCGGAAGCCGGAAGAGAAATGATAAGGCATGCTTTTGAAGATCTTTTGATGAATGCAGTTTGGTGTGGATATTATGATGGGAATGAAAAATCTAAACGTGTGCAAGAAAAACTTGGATTTAAATATGTCCGTACAACAAAAAATTTGGACTTGCCACTGCTTTTAGAAAAGCGTACAGGTCATTCAAGCATTTTAACCAAAGAAGATTGGAATTTGTTAAAAAATAGCAGATGAACTTATGTGTAGTGAAAAAACTCTTTATAATTATATAGATGCTTGTTTTTTTGATGTAAGAAATATTGATTTACCACGTAAGGTAAAATATCGCCCAAGGTATAAAAAAACTGAATTTAAAGTCGACAAAGGATGTCGTATAGGTCGTAACTATGAAGATTTTGCTAAGTTTATGGAAGAACATCCAGATCTATCTTTAGTACAGATGGATTCTGTTATCGGCGAACGAGGTGGTAAGTGTTTGTTAACTATACATTTTGTTGAAACAAGCTTTATGCTTGCATTTTTGCGTAAAGCAAATACCTCTCAGTCCGTAATAGACATCTACAATATCTTGGATAAACTTTTTGGAGAAAAGCTTTTTGACAAACTTTTTCCAGTTATACTTACAAACAGCGGGAGTGAGTTTTACAATCCCCAAGCTATAGAAAATCGTGATTATTTTGTTCCTGGAAAAAGTTCTTATAGGACTCATGTGTTTTACTGTTAACCTAGCAAGCCGTTTGAAAAAGGAGCTATTGAAGTTAATCACGAATTGATTCGTAGAATACTTTCGAAAGGAACCAGCTTTAATAATCTTAAACAGGAAGATGTTTTTCTTATGATGAACCATACCAATATTCTTACAAAAGGAAAAAGCTGAACAACCGTAGTCCATACGAAGTGTTCAACTTTTATTATGGAGAAGAAGTACTTAAGAAACTTTGGTTTTATCAGGTACCAGCTGATGACATAGTCTTAAAGCCATCTCTTCTCAAAAAGAATAACTTGTAAATTTTTGCACAGAGTTATGCCGCCAGAAAAAATAAAACTACAACAAGGAGTGAAATCTCCAGTTACAAAAAATGCTGAGCGAGATTCAACTCCTGTTTGCTATACAAAAATTTACTATGATTTGATTATATCAAAATGCAATTTTCTTGTAAACTAGGGATTTTTGTTTACAAAATGGGACTCTTATTTACAAAACGGGAAACTCGTTTTCAGGTAGTGCCCAAGAAGAGGAGTTAAATAAAATAAGAAAGAGAGAAAGAGGATTTGAGGCAAGGAAAATTAAATTTAGCAATAACAAATCTGTTAAAGGCAAAAATAAAAAAGCAATTAGAACAACAACGCAGAGCAGGGATATAATGCACCTAAAATAAGAGTTAATGATTTTCAACTGTAGTAAGTTCAACTTTTGTTTTTTAGTGAAAGATGAGAACCTTATAACATATTCCTCGATAAGCAGGATATGCGTAAAACAGTACCTGATAACCATTGTTTTTCCTAATTTCACTTGCCCGGTTTTTTTCCACAATTTTTACATTTCATTTCTATATTAATATATTTTCTCCTTGGGTACGATCTCCTCTTAAAGGTATTGTAAATTTACGATAATAGATTTATAATATAAGTTATGTGGTAAAATGTAAGAAATTTAAATAAAAGTGGATAAGAGGTTATAATATGAAATTGAGATTTACAAAGATGCACGGTTGCGGCAACGATTATATTTATTTTGATTGCATTAAAAATCCCGAAATGAAAAATCCTGGCCAATTGAGTAAAAAGCTATCCGACAGACACTATGGTATTGGTTCTGATGGAATTATCTTAATCTGCAAATCTGAAATCGCCGATGCTAAAATGAGAGTTTTTAATAACGATGGCAGTGAAGGCAAGATGTGCGGAAATGGTGTACGATGTGTTGGAAAGTTTTTATTTGATAAAGATATTGCCAGAAAAGAAACAATAACTGTAGAAACCTTAAGCGGAGTAAGAACACTTCAAATCAAATCTAAAGATGGAAAACACGCTGATTTGATTACCGTAGATATAGGAAAAGCGATCTTTGAACCTAAAAAAATCCCAGTAAAATTGCCTATAAATGAAAAAATTATAAACTATCCTATCACTATAGATAACACAGAATATAAAATCAATTGCGTTTCTATGGGTAACCCTCATTGTGTTGTATTTTTCAAAGAAATAGATAATTTAAACCTTGACAAAATTGGACCTAGGTTTGAAAGATTTGAGATATTCCCAGAAAAGGTAAATACAGAATTCGTAAAAATAATAAGTGAAAAAGAAATAGCAATGAGAGTTTTCGAAAGAGGAAGTGGCGAAACTCTCGCTTGTGGAACAGGAGCTTGCGCAAGTGCTGTTGAAGCGGTTGAAAATGGATTTTGTAAGAAAAATACAGACATTTTAGTCCATTTAAAAGGTGGAAATTTAACTATAAAATATACTGACGATACTGTATTTATGACTGGACCTGCAACTACTGTTTTTGAAGGCGAAATCGAAATTGAGGATTAAATTTTATTTTATAAAAAATTTTTATAAAAAATCGAAAGGGTAAAGAGACTTTCAAAGTCTTTAAAGTAAAATTATGAGAATAAATAAAAACCATTTTAATTTAATTGAAAATTATCTTTTTTCTGATGTTGCAAATAAAGTAAAAAAATACTCAGAAGAAAATCCAAATAAAAAAATAATAAAACTCGGTATTGGGGATGTTACATTACCGCTTTGCAATGCTGTTATAGACGAAATGAAAAATGCTATATGTGAAATGGGGAAAAAAGAAACCTTCAAAGGGTATGGACCTGAAGAAGGTTATTTATTCTTAAGAGAAAAAATACAAAGTTATTACAATAAAAAAGGTGTAAATCTTAAAACAGACGAGATCTTTGTAAACGACGGAGCAAAATGCGATTTAGGTAACATTTTAGAACTGTTTAGTGTAGATAATACTGTTTTAATTCCAGACCCTGTTTATCCGGCATATGTTGACTGCAACGTTATGGCAGGGAGAAAAATAAAATACATAGACGCCAACAGAGAAAATGAATTTCTTCCACTTCCAAGTGAAAAAGATAAGGCTGACATTATTTATTTATGTTCTCCCAATAATCCAACAGGAGCGGTTTATAATCACGAACAGTTAAAAACATGGGTAAATTTTGCAATTGAGAACGATTCTATCATACTCTTTGATTCTGCATATGAATCTTTCATAGAGGATAAAAATTTGCCTAGCAGTATCTTTGAGGTTGAAGGAGCTAAAAAATGTGCTATAGAATTTTGTTCTCTATCTAAAACTGCAGGATTTACGGGAACTAGGTGCGGATATACCGTTATCCCTCAAAAATTAGTTTTTGAAAATCAAAGTATAAATAAAATGTGGAAAAGACGTCTGGCTGCAAAGTTTAACGGTGTTTCATATATTGTACAAAGAGGTGCAGCTGCTATTTTTTCAGAACTAGGTCAACAACAAATAAAAAATAATATAAGATATTATAAAGAAAATGCTAAAATTATAGCTAATGCTTTAGATGAATTAAATATTTACTATACAGGTGGAATAAATTCTCCATATGTATGGCTTAAATGCCCTAACAATATGAAATCGTGGGATTTTTTCGATTTTCTTTTGCAAAGGGCTAATGTTGTAGGAACTCCTGGTGCAGGCTTTGGAAAGAACGGCGAAGGCTTTTTTAGGTTGACAGCATTCGGAGATCGCGCTAATACTATTGAAGCTGTAGAACGAATAAAAGCTAATATAAAAAGTAACTAGCTGGTCGTAGATGTTTTAAATAAGCGACAAACTAGCCTTAACGGATATCGTCTGCAATTATTTTATAAAGCTTATAAATTAGATTAATCCAGCTTAGAAGCTTTATTTGTAAGTAATAAAATTAATAAGAGCTTTTAAGGGCTAAAGGGTTCATATGACAAAAGAAAAACTTTAATTTAAGTGCTTTTCCACGTTTTTTGTATCTTTGATTTACTTTTATCATAAGCAATATAAAGGGCAACTATATAGGAAATGACTCTACAAGACGATTGAGTAAGTTTTGTTTTGCGCCTTAATATAACTATTTTTAATATTTCTTTGATGCCTTTTCACACCTGCATTTTAGGTGCTTCCAACATAAAGGAAGTGTCCAAGAAGAGGAGTTAAATAAAAGAAGAAAGAGAAAAAGAGGATTTGAGATGAGGGAAAGAAAATTTAGCAAAAGCAAACCTGTTAAAGGCAAAAACGAAAATTTTAAATGCAGATAACAAAGTCTTCAAAAACCTAAAAAAGCACTTAGAACAGTGACATAGAGCAGGAATGTAATGTCTAAAATTAGAATTAGCGCCT
>Ga0247609_10001846_pt1 | contig 23775 bp, 11 predicted proteins | sample 172DNAGHGlowgp2_FD_193487 | JGI IMG/M metagenome (GOLD analysis project Ga0247609, IMG submission 193487) | Sheep rumen microbial communities from Palmerston North, Manawatu-Wanganui, New Zealand - 1728 DNA GHGlow gp2 | ecosystem: Host-associated > Mammals > Digestive system > Stomach > Rumen ...
CATTTACAGACGGAGCAGGAATTGGAAATGTTTCAAGCATCGAAATTGGAACTGGTGAAGGAGCTGCAACTGGTGTAACAGCCGAATGGACTAGTGGTGCAACTACAGTTACCATAGAGGGTGTTCCTGGTCAGATCTGGAGTGCACAGAAAGTATACCTTAAGATTAATGATACATTTACTAAAGAAGTATTTACAATTCCGGCAAAGAAACTTGGTGCAGAACACATTATTCTAACTCCTGTAGATTGGGTATCTGGAACAACTTCATATCAAGTTCCAGTTGTACTTAAGGATGGAGAAACTTCTCTTGATATTGGATTACTTGACGGAATGACTTTCTCTGCAGGTATTGAAAATTCGCAGGTAACTTTAGACAAAGAAAATTCTAAGTTATCACTTACCGGTATTTCTGTAACTCAGACATGGGGAACACAGATAATTGATGTTTCAATTAGTGGTAATAATGTTAGTGGTACTGTAACTAAGACAGCTATTAATGTAGCTGCAAAGACTTATGATTCTAGTTGTATTACGATTACCCCATTTGATCAAGGTCCTGACAAAGTTACGGATTGGGGAAAGACAGAAGTTACTATTCAAGTTGCTTCAGAACGTACAATTACAGATATAGCTTCTAAGTATCCTGCAAAATTTACAGCAACAAAAGACGGTAATCCTTGGGATGAAGGTGGAAAATCAAAAACAAATGTAAAATTAAAGTTAGTAGAGGGGGCAACTGTAACAAACGCCGATATTGTTATTAAAGTTACAACAGCTGATGGTTCTGCTGATCAGGGCGTATATGTAAGAATTGATGAACAGGAAAACCGATACTTCGGTCGTGCATTAAGCCTTAAGGGACTTTCTGAAGTTTATACCTTCGCAGATACTCCAAGTTCTGTTGCTGCAATGCAGACAAGAATAATTGAATTGCCTGCTGTTGTTCAGAAGGCTTGGGAAACATTCACGGAAGAAAAAGAAGAAGTTGCCGCTGCTCTTGCTCCTGCAAGCCAGGTAGTAGAGCCTAAGAAATCTTCAAAGAAGGCTAATAAGAAAGCTGCTAAGAAGGTTGTCGAGGCTGTAACAGAAACAGCCGCCGCTCTTGAAGTAACAGAACTTCCTGTAGAAGCCCTCGAAGAAGCAAAGGTCGACGATCAGCTTGCAATGATTCTTCCACAGACTGCAAATACAGAAGAAGCAGAGCTTGTAGAACCTCAGGCTTCGGTAAGTGCAGGTGCAGTTGATGTTTCTGTAACAGAAGCAGAACCTGCTTCCGAAAAGCATTCATCTGCCGCAATCTGGGTAGTACTTCTTGCCGTGCTGTCTTCTGTTGCCGGTTTGATCTTCTTAAAGAAGCGCAAGGTTTCTGTATAATAACTTCGTCATTGCGAGGAGTGTAACGACGAAGCAATCTACGACTTAACCAAAAATCAAGACGTAGATTGCTTCGCTTCGCTCGCAATGATGCAATAGAATATTTAAACTGTCCAATCCTCAAGCCCCAGATTAAACTCGTCTGCAAAAATCTGGAAATCTTTTTTGTTGTTTGTAACTAGAATAAGATTGTTGGCAATTGCAATTGAAGCAATTTGAGTGTCTAGAATTGGGGTAGGTTTGCCCTGTGGGAGGAGGCGGCTTGTTATATCGCCATTAATTGTGGCGGCGTGGATGTCGTAGGGGATTACGGGAAAGGCGGGTTGTACATAATCAATCAGGAAACTCATGAGTTTGTCTTTTTTGGGGCCGGGTGGTAAAAGCTGTATTCCGTTATGAAGCTCGTACCATGTTATGCTGCTGATTACACATGTTCCGGTGTGAAGTTCTAATTTTGTAAGAAGATTTTCGTTTGGTTCAGGCTTGGTTACCTGCGAAATTATATTTGTGTCTAACAGATAAATGCTTTTCAAAACAGGGCCTCCTTTGTGCTGTAGCTTTCTTTGTTTCGTGCCAGGGTATTTGAAAAATCTTCATACTCTTCATGAGTCAGGCCACCGGTTTTTCGTTTCCATTCATTGACTTTGTCTACAAAAGAAGGTCTGTAATTTTGTTTTAGTTCCTCATATTCCTTTAAGCCAATTATTACGGCAGTTGTTTTACCATGTTTAGTGATTTCCACAGTATCACCATTTTCTGCCATAATTACATATTCACTAAAATGAGCCTTAGCATCGAAAAGCGGGGTTGTCATAATGACCTCCTGTGTGATAATATATAGTCATCATATAGTCATAATATGTTATTGTCAAGAATTAACAGGCATTCGCAATGAATGGCGGCTTGTGCCTCTGGTGTTCTATACTACCCTAAAGGGTAGATTAAAGACTAAGGAGGCAGCTATTGAGTTTGTATGAGATTTTCGATTTACTGTTACAGTTGGTCGTGATTATCATCGACATTATTCAGCGCCTTCTCCGTAGACGGAAGAAAAGGAAGCGAATAAAAAAATAGTCCGCCTGTGCTCAACCCACTGGGCGGACTTGTGCGATTTTTCGCATAAAAACCACTAGAGGCGAGACGCTAAGTTGCGAATGCCTTTCTCTTAATATAACACACCTTAATGCAGAAAGCAAGTATAGTCTTTTTATTTGTGTAGACTTTTTATTTCTTCTCCGCTGCAAACCCCATAGCCTGATCAACAAGCGACGAAATATAACCAGCCTCCGCTGCTTTTTCCTTGGTGGTCCCCGCAACCCCAAGAGACTTTTTCTGCAGATCCTGTTTTTCCTGGCGACCTGCAAGCAGTTGTTTTGCTGCTAACAAAATATCAGCAGCCTCGGACGCATTTTTAATATGTAAACATTGTGCAATCGCACTTTCTTCTGCTCCTGCAAGAGCTTCCAGAGTAATAAACTTTTTCTGCAGTGCCACAGCCCGTTTCTCGCCAACTCCCGGTAATTCCAAAAAAATCGAGTCTGTATTTTCCTTAGTCCTCAGTCTCTGGTTTCGGCTGGTGGCAAAGCGGTGCGTTTCATCGCGCACACGCTGCAAGAGTCGCAGGGCATCGCTTCTTTTTGGCAGGTTTATAGGAGTACTGTTTCCAGGCAAATAAATTTCTTCGTCTCTCTTGGCAAGGCCTGCAACTGGAATATCAAGACCAAGAGAATTCAAAATCTCTTCAACTGCATTTACCTGGCCAAGGCCTCCATCTATCAAAATCAAATCCGGCAGATCGGCCTGTTCATTTACAAGACGGGTATAGCGGCGGGTAGTTGCTTCGCGCATGGACTGAAAATCATCAATATATCCGTCTGTGGTTTTAAGGCGGAAGTAACGGTAATTTTTCTTATCGGGGTTTCCATTATAAAAACTTATCAGCGAAGCAACAGGGAACTTTCCGCCGATATGGGCAATATCAAAGCCTTCAATGCGGACAGGGAGTGTGTCCAGTCCAAGCAGAGTCTTAAGCTCTTCCATTGCAGGAACATCACCACGATCTCGCAGGCGTCTTATAATATCTTCATGGGCATTTTCGCGGGCCATGTTCAGGGCAGCAATTCCGTGTTTATCGCTGGCATCGGGAACGCAGACTTTTGTATTTGTATTCATCTGCTCGCTAAGCCATCTGTTTATAAAATCCGACTGGGCTTCTGTCTGCACATAAATTGCAGGTGGAATCTGGGCAGAATCTTCGTAATAGGCAGCCATAAATTCGGCTAACAATTCATCATCTTCGTTCAGGCTTTCTACCCGATAATTTTCACGCCCCAAAAGTTTTCCGCCGCGGATTTTAAGAACTGTAAAGCTTACAAGTTCACCTTCGCTGTAATGGGCAATATAATCGCGGTCTTGGGAATCAAAGCTTTCTACAATATTTTGATTTTGTAAAACCATGAGGGCTTTTATGCTGTCTCGCAGACGTGCGGCTTTTTCAAAATCAAGATTTGCGGAGGCGGCCTTCATTTCTGCTGTCATTTTTTCAATTGCACTGTCGGCTTGCCCAGACAACAAAGTCGTAATTTCTTCTATATAACTATTATATTCTTCTTTATCAATTTTACCGCAGCAGGGAGCCTTACATTGCTTCATGTGATAGTAAAGGCAGGGGCTTTCCCTTTTGCGCAAAGTTCTGCAGTGACGCACCGGATATAGTCTGTAGATATTTTCTATAAAAGTGTCCAGGGCTGCAACGTTAGGGTAGGGGCCAAAATAAAGGGAACCATCCTGTAAAATGCGCCTGGTTCTGAAAATCTTTGGAAAATCCTCTTTTGTAATCCTCAATACCGGATAGGATTTTCCGTCTTTAAGGCAGATGTTATAGCGGGGACTGTGTTTTTTTATAAGATTATTTTCAAGCAGCAGGGCTTCGTACTCGTTTGTTGTTGTAATATATTCGATAGAAGCAGCACGCGAAACTAAGAGCCTGGTTTTTACAGAACGCTGGCCCGAAAAATATGAAGTAAGGCGATTTTTAAGGTTTTTGGCTTTTCCAACATATATAATTGTGCCTGCATCGTCGCGCCATAAATAAACGCCGCTTGATTGAGGAGCTTTTAATGCAGTGTCGTGTAGGATGTTTCGTGCCATAAAATAACGCGGTCCCTGAGCTTGTCGAAGGGTTTTTAATTATGCCCTTCGACAGGCTCAGGAACCCCCAATTTTTTAAATATTATATCATATTTTTTTGTATTATGCCGATAGTTTAAGCAGGTACCTATATGAAAAAATTATTCAAAAAGAAGGCTTTCTTGGCCCTTGCTTTGCTTCCGGCTTTGGGAAATTCCCTTACTTTTGCAGAAGCTAAACAGATTGTTCTCGGTGGAAAGGGTGGCTGGCCTGATTTTCAGTATTCAGAAAATCTAACCAGTGGAAAAGGCCGTTTTGGCTATGATTGCGTGGAACTTGCCACAAATTCCTTTGTTTTTGACGATTATACCGATCTTTTAATTGATTTTGAAAATCCTGTAAACCCTATTTCGGCAGGTTATTACGATATTGCTTCAAATAATCTTAAAACTTCAAGTGATTCTCTTCTCGAAAAGTCTGCCGGTCTTAGCCGTAACATTGGAGGGCTTAGTGTAACCGGAAAACCTGGTACTTTTTTTGGTTCCGAAGGTCTTATGGGTTCTTTTTCTATTGAATTCTGGCTTTGTCCTTCGCTTGCAGAAAATGGAGAAGTTATTGTTAATTGGGAATCTTCCAAGAATGTTCATGGCCGCCTGGTCTATCAGCTTATAAACTGTCTTTTTGACGGCGGAAAACTCAACTGGACTATTGCAAATCTTTTTGATTCTTATGCAGGACCAAACGGAGACGGAGAAATCCATCTTAAAGGTTCAAGCACCATTATTCCAGACAGATGGTCATATCACGCTCTTTCTTATGACTGCGAAAGCGGGATTCTTGAATATCTTGTAAACGGAATCACAGAGGATATTATCTATATAACATCAAATGGTCGCGAAGACGGACAGGTTTCTCTTATTGTAATGGGAACTCCTTCTGAACTTGAATTCTGTAATGAATATACCGGAAAGATTGATGAAATCCGCATTTTAAGACGTCCTTATTCGCCTCCTGATTATCAGTCTGCAGAGGCCGCCGGTGCTCTTGGAAGAATGCTTTATCAGCCTGCAGGTGGACGTTTTGTTACAAGACCAATTGTTGTTTCTACCGGTTCTGTTTTGAACAGCCTTACTGCCGAGATGAACGTACCTGCCCAGACAGAGGTAAGCTTTTTTGTCCGCTCAGGAGATAACTTTTTTAACTGGACAGATTCTTATCCGGAATGGAAGCCTGTAGAAAGCGGAAAGAAAATTGAAGGTGTAAACGGAATGTACTTCCAGGTAGCCTGCGAGCTTTACCCTGATGGAAATGGTGCTGTTACACCATCAGTTACACAGCTTACACTTGATTTTACAGAACTGCCGCTGCCGCTTCCTCCTTTTACTGTAAGGGCCGAAGCCGGAAATGGTTCTGTTACTTTAAAATGGAATTATTCTGTTGATGATACTGCCGGTGGATATTACATCTACTATGGAAACAGACCCGGTGAATATCTTGGACGGGTTGCTCTTGAAGGACCTTCTCCTGTAAACGCAGGAAATACTACAAGCTATACACTCACCGGTTTAGAAAACGGAAAAATATATTATTTTGCAGTTGCATCCTGGTCTGCACTTGATGACAGAATTACAGGACCGCTTTCAAAAGAAGTGTTTGCGCGTCCATTAAAAAGGTTGGGGAAATAGAGGGGATTTATATGGCCAAAAAATTTGAAAACAATGTTAATGAAAAAAATCTTATTTTGACACGAGCTCAGGGTGCAGTTATTTCGCGAGATTTTCCGACTGCTGCCCGTCTTTACAAGCAGCTTTTGAAGGATGATCCTTCGAACGTAGATTATCTTAAGGAACTTGGCTCTATTTATGTAAAAAACGGCGAAGATGCCAAAGCTATTCCTTATTATGAGCAGATTATAACTTTTTATCCTCATTATATAGATGCAATGACCAGTCTTGGTGCCATTTACCGTCGTCTTAAGCGTTACGAAGAATCTATAGAAATTCTTGAACGAGCAGTTGACGAAGGCCGCCAGTCTGCTGATGTTAACTATAACCTGGGTTTTACCTATCGCGAAATGGGTAACTGGGATGATGCAATCGAGGCCTTTTCTTCTGTAGTAAACGAAAATCCTTCTGACGTTCTGGCCTACAACCACCTGGGTGCAATTTATCTTGAAAAAAAGGATTACGAAAAATCAATTGCCTCTTTTAAGCGTGGACTTCAGATAGACCCTAATCATCCTATTTTGAATTACAATCTTGCCCGCTGTTTTTCTAAGGCAAAAATGTATTCAGACGCAATCCGCTGTTTCCAGAATGCTCTTAAGGCCAAGCCGGGTTGGGTAGATGCAATAAAAGATTTTAGTAATGTTCTTGTTAAGTGCCAGAAATCCCGCGAAGCTTCGGAGCTGGTTAAACATTCTATTGAGCTGCATCCAAATGATACAAAACTTTTAGGCATGCTGGGTAACATTTATCTTGACCAGTACGATTATGATTCTGCAGAAAAAACCTTTAAGCGTGCAAAGAAAATCGATGATCAGGATATTCAGATTTTGACAGGACTCTCTGAAGCTTTGGAAAAGGGCGAAAAACCCGAAGAAGCTCTGGAGACTGTTCTTGATGCCCTTGAAATTGCTCCTGAAGACAAGGATTTGAAAAAGCGTTATGTTCAGACCCTTCTTTCTGCAAACCAGATTGATGCAGCCGGAACAAATGTAAAAGAGCTTTACGAAGAAGATAAAGAAGATCCTCAGGTTCTTGATTTGTATGGTCAGTATTTAATCTGTAAAGATGAAGACGAAAAGGCAGAAAGCTGTTTTAAGAAGATTAATACTGTAAACCGAAATTACAAGGATTATCTTTTGTCTGCTGCCGGCCGCTTTAATCAGGTTGGAAAAATGGAAAAGGCAGAAGATATGGCAAAGCAATATGTTGCCCACGATATGCGAAATCCTGCCGGTTACAATATGCTTGGAAAGATTTATTCAAAGAACGGACTTTATGATCAGGCAATTGAATCTTACGATAAGAGCCGAAATTTGCGCCAGCCAAATATTCTTGCCGACAAGCAGATTGAATCTATCCGTGCCCAGATGAATATGCCTCCTGTCCCTGAAGACGAAGAGGCACTTTCTGATGCGGTCCCTGATGCAGAAGCTGCGGTCCCTGAGCCTGTCGAAGGGCCAGAAGAACCAAAAGACGAAAACTTCGACTTCAACACCATGGGCGACAACGTTCCAATGCAGGAAGCTCTTCAGGAAGAGGAAGAAGAATTCTTTGACGATGAAGAAGAACCTGTAAATACAGACGAACTTAAAAATGATGAAGAGATTTCTCCATTTGACCAGGGAGAAGATGGAAAACTTTCAGATAAAGAAAAACTTGTTGGAAGTGGTTCTGGTGATGGTGAAGGAGACGGATCTGGATCAGGTGGTGGCGCTGGATCTGGCTCTGGCGATGGCCTTGGCGACGAAGAAATTGATACTTCAGCCGGCTTTGGAATGCCTAAGCTCACAGGCGATGGCGAACCTGAACCAGATATGTCTGTAAGCGATATGCTCGACAACGTAGACAGCGACAGCTTTGATTTTGATCAGTTTGATGAAACTACAACTACAAGCGATGAAGAACCAGAGCCTGAGTTTGATGTAAATAAAATGCCGGATCCATTCCCTGCACAGACTCCGGAGCCTGCACCTGCCCCAGCACAAGCTCCGGCTCAAATGCCAGCCCGTCCTGCAGGAACTCCTCCTTCTTATGCAACTGCAATGATGGACACTGCTTCTATGGCAATGGATACTGTTCAGCGGGCAAACGAGCTTGCCCAGCATAATGCTTATGCCCAGGATCAGATTATCCAGAAACAGGATGAACAGATTCAGCAGATGGAAGAGCAGTATGCCGAAGAAATGCAGCAGATGGAAGAACAGCATGCCGGTGAAATGGATGAAATGCGCCGCAAGGTAGAAGCGCTTGAAGAGGAAAATGCCCGTCTTGCTTCTGAAGAAAACAGACCAACTGCAAAGAGTCTTATGAGTACTGCCGAAGAACTGCTGCCTACAATTGAACGCATTCTTGCCGACGACGATACAGCTCTTGAAAATGCAGATGAAATTGAACTTTTCAAAAAGCTGCTTGAGCTTTGCCAATTCCTGCCGGAAGAAGAAAAGGCTCAGTTTATGGCAAGTCCTGTCCGCATGCAGATGGAATATCTTATTGCAAAGATGTCCGGTACTCCGGGACTTTTAAAAACTGCACAGTCCCTTAAGAAGACCGGGGTTCTTGGCGAAGAAGAAGCAAGTTTTGACTCTGCAAAGCCTTTCTCTGTTACGAACCATGAACTTCGAAAGGTATTCAAATACATGAAGGAACTTTCCGACGGTCTTGATGACGCCTATCTTGCCGATGCTATGTGCAACCGCATAGACAACGTCCTCGAAAGAATCGAACTCGCCGAAAACAGTATCCAGATTTTCTAAGACATCTGTCATTGCCGTGCTTGACACGGCAATCTATTTCAATACTATAATTCTCGAATGTGTCAGTACCTCGTTACCATCTTTGGTAATGAGTACGTCATTTTCCAAACGGCAGCCACCAATTGTTTCATCATAGAGCCCCGGTTCCAGTGTAAGCACCATGCCCGGAGTAAACTGTAAATCGGCAGGAACTCTTGTGCTTACTCTAGGAAACTCGTGTATCTCAAGACCAATTCCGTGTCCAAGAGTGTGAGGCATCTTTCTTTTTGCTTTTGAAAAAACATAGTCGGCACGTTTTGAAGCCTCGTGAATTGTGTGCCCAGGCTTGTAAAGCTTAAGACATTCGTCGTAGGCCTTTTGAACAAGTTCAAGCTGCTTTTTCTGTTCTGCAGAAAGCTTACCCTTTGCAACTGTAATTGTCATGTCGCTGGTGTAGCCCTTGTATACAACTCCAAAATCAAGAATGCTCAAACCTTTTGCAGGCCAGGGAGCATTTGTGTAATTTGGAAAAGCGTGAATTGCAAAGCTTCGTTCAGGTCCTGCTGCAAGAGTGTCAAAGCCTGTTCTTTCGCAGCCCTGTTCCCGGCATTCGCGTTCAATAAAAAGTGCAACATCGGCTTCTGTTTTTATTGAACCGTCTTTTATTTTTTCTTCTATTTTATCTACTATTAAATCGCCTATTCTTGCCGCTTCGCGCAGGCATTCAATTTCGTATTCATCTTTCTGGATACGACAGGCAACTGTAAAAGTATGAACACCTTCTTCGGTACAGCGGCAGTCATAATTATTCAGTTCATCAATAAAATGAAGATACTGGGGATAGGTAAGATATGGCGGCAGTTCAACCTTGCTGTTTATGCCATGAGTGTAGCCTACGTTGAGAATTGCTTTTACAGCATCAATATCCTTGTTTTTGTAACGGGTGTATGGAACCAGCTTGTCGTAATAAGCATTCTTTTTTGCAAGAATTTCATCCCAGGCAATGAGGTAGGTGTAGCCGTCGCTAAAAATTATTACAATGGCATCGCTGTTGTGTCCAGTTAAATATGGAATTGCAGGTTCGCGGTGTTCTTCGCTGTCAATGTAAACGGCAGCCCCAATATTGTTATCTGTAAGATAAGCCGCAATTCTGGCCCTGCGGATGCCGTATATTTGTTTCATTTCTTCTTTGGTGTATTCTTTCATTTCTTCCCTCTCTTTATTATACTCATTGCAATCGGGTCCTTTGTAACTACCAGCTCCAGCACCCCAATGACCGCAAAAATCACTGCAAGTATGCCGGCCGGTAGTCCTGCGCTTACAAGTCTTCCATGACCTTCAAAGGCCTTGAGCAAAAGCGGGCGCAAGAACCAGCATGGCAGAGCGGCAATTACAGACATGACCGAGATTTTTATTGTATATAAAATTGTACTTTTTACAACTGCACCAGTTTGAATTGTGCCCAGCTTTTTCATGAATATAAAAAGGAAGATTGTGTTTATCAAACTTGCAATACTCAAGGCACAGGCAATTCCGTTTCCGCCAAAAGGCTTAACAAGAATAAGCACAAGCAGGATATTTGAAGCAAAGCTTATGATTCCCGCAGTTGTAGGAAGCTTTGTGTTTTTCTGTGCATAAAAGGATGGACTTAAAATTCTGTTGAGAGCAATAAAAGTAAGTCCCGCAATATGAAAGCGGAATTCTCCAAGGGTCAGGTGCACAGACTCTTCATCAAACATTTTATTTTTATAAATCAGGGTAATGAGTTCGCGGCCGCTGACTAAAGAATAAGCGGTAACGGGAATAGAAATCACAATCATGATTTTTACAGCCTGCAAAAGCATTTTATTAAACTCATCCCATTTTTGATTATTTGCAAGTCCGCTCATGTCGGGCAAAATTACTGTACCAATTGAAACTGCAAAAATCCCAAGAATTAATTCCTGCAGGCGCAGACTAAATTGTAGACTCGAAGCAATTCCTTCTCCGGCTCGGGTTGCCATAGAAGTAGAAACTAAATCATTAAGCTGGTAGGCTGCCATTCCAATAATTGTTGGAACAATAAGGGCAATTACTTTTCTGGTTCCCGGGTTTGAAAAAGTTTTACGAAGAGATGTTAGCCTTATCTTCCAGCCGGTCTGCTTTATAAAAGGCCACTGGAACAAAGCCTGCACACTACCACCCGCAATAACTCCAATAGACATTGCTCTTGCCGGATTTTGGGTATGTGGAGCAAGTATATAAGTTACTAAAACTACAATGCCGTTAAACAAAACCGGAGTAAAGCCCGAAGGTGCAAAAATCTTACAGCCGTTTAATACTCCCTGAAAAAATGCCGCAATAGAAATGAGGAAAAGATAAGGGAACATTATGCGGGTTAAATATGTAATTTCCTGCTTTTGTGCAAGCCAGTACTGAACCTGTTCTGCATAATTTACAGCTGTGGCATCGGCAGGCTTTTTACAAAAAATCGGCATGAGAAGTGGGGTAATAATAATTCCAATAACAACAACACAGGCTGTTAAAAAAGAAACAAGTGTTAATGTAGAGGCAATAAATTCCTGGGTTGATTTTTTGCTTTCTTCATCATTTCCTTTTTCTAGGTAAGATTTAAAGGTTGGAATAAAGGCAACCGAAATTGCATTTTCTGCAAAAAGCTTTCGTAAAAGATTTGGGATTAAAAAGGCAACGGAAAAACAGTCAGAATAAAATCCTGTTCCCAAAAAAGAGGCCTTTGTCATTTCGCGGATAAGTCCCATTATGCGCGAAGCAAAAGTCATGAGCGAAAGAACCAGTCCCGACCGAACTATGGACTTCTTTTTTTCGCCTGTTTGTGTTTCATTTTTTTCCATGAATTAAGAATAATAAGATTGCGAAATTTGTTCAATTGATTTACAATAAAACTAGGGTAAATTCCCTAATAGAGTGTTCGGAGGAGCCTCAATGTCCGCAAAAAAAGGTCTTTTCTCTAAAGTCGGTAAGACAAGAATTGTCCCGATCGGGATAAAAATTCTTATTATCTTTATTACAATTATCCTGCTTTCTAACTTTGCTACAAATTTTTTGTCGGTTCAGCTTTCAAAACGGCAGATAATCAACCTTAATAACACAATCATGGTTGAGCAGCTTAAAGAACTTTACACAAATGCCTCAAATCAGTTTCAGATTTACAATTATTCCGATGACAAGGAAGGTTCACAGGAAGCCCTGGAAAAGGTTGCAAAATCGGGATTTTCTAACAAGAACTCTGTTGCCCTTGGAGTAAAGCCCGATGGTCAGATTCTTTTTGCAGCCCGCAATAATATTTTTACAGACTGGAGCTTTTTTACAGACGAAGAAAAACTTAATAAGCTGAATGAAGATTACAATAATGATATAAAAGAAGGTTCAATTACTTTTGAGCACAAGGACGGAGAATATTTTGGTGTTTATAAATATCAGACAGACTGGGGTTACTACCTTATTCGTGCCGAAAAGCGTTCAGACCTTGATGCAAATACACGAAGAGTTCTTCTTTACACACTTTTTATCATCATCATTTTGACAATTGCCTTTGTAGTTATAGGCTGGCTCATTCTGCGTCACGAGTTCCGCCCTGTTACAATGATTACAAAAGATTTGTACGAAATGCAGCAGCATAAACAGCTTGAGCTCATAGATTTGTCTCATGCTAAAAACGATGATATTACTTATCTTGCGGCTTCTTTCAACTCACTTTCATCTTCTGTAAATAATCTTCTTGGAACCTTCCAGAAATTCGTTCCAAAGGATGTTGTTGCAAAAGCATATAATGATCAGGGTATTGGTCTTGAAGGAAGTCAGCGTGAACTTGCAATGCTCTTCTCTGATATCAAGAGCTTTACCTACCGAACAGAAACTTTGGGTAACGATATTATTGACGTTTTGAATGTTCACTACAACCGTGTAATCCACAATGTTCACGAAAATCATGGTGTAGTTGGTTCAATTATTGGAGATGCAATTCTTGCGGTTTACGGAACTCTGGAATCTAATAGAAGTAAATCTTACGATGCAATTCTTGCAGCCTGGGATATCACGCATGCAACTGCAAGCCTGCGCGAAACTATGAAGCTGCGCCGTATTGAAATTGAAAAGAAACGCAAGCTTACAGAATCAGAAGAAAAAATCTTTATTGCAGTTTCGCTTGATGTTGGTGTTGGTATTGATGGAGGAAATGTATTCTACGGAAACATCGGTTCTAATGAACACATGGCAAATACTGTAATTGGTGATAATGTAAACTCTGCATCCCGTCTTGAAGGTCTTACACGAATTTATCACCTGCCTGTAATTGTTTCTGAATATATTAAAGACGAGGTTCTTGCCGAAACAGCCCGCTTTAAGTTCTACGAAATTGATACTGTTCAGGTTAAAGGAAAAACTCAGGGAAAGAAAATCTACTTCCCGTTTGATACAAATGAAATGGATTCTGCTCTTCTTGCAAAATATGATTTGTTTGAAGAAGGCTTACAGGCATACTACAGCGGCGACTGGAAAAGTGCACGCAAGAGCTTTAAGAATTCAGAATTGCCGGAACTCACCGAAGTTTTTATGGAACGCATGGGTAACAAGAGCGCACCGGAAGGATGGAATGGAATATGGGCAATGACGACAAAATAAATCAGACAAATGATCAGAGGCACAAGGAAGTTCTTCTCTTTTTGAATGATGAGTTGAACCGCCTTCAGACAGTTAATAATTCCGACTCTTATGATTTGGAAAAAGAGTACGCAAAAACAAAGAAAAACAAATCTCCTTTTTCTACGCTTCTTCTTGCCGGAAGCATGCTGGTTGTTTTTCTGCTTGCCTGGGGAATTACCGCTTATATCAATTCTAAAAACCAGGAAATCACTGTAAACCTTGCTGAGTTTGAAGGGCTTAATGTAAAGAACCTCCTGGATTCTGTTTCTAAAGTTCAGGCAAACTATGATACAGCAATGAAGAACAGAACTAACATTATTTCTGACCGCGATATTGCCCTTAAAAATGCAAAAGAAAAAAGAGACAGTGAGCTCTTCCTTATTGAATCCTTGAGTCTTGATGATAAAGCCGAAATTCAAAGTCGTCAGGCTGCTGTTCTTGAAGAATATGAAAATACTGTAGCCCAGATAAAGCAGGTTTATGATCCACAGATTCTTGCTGCCGATACAGAACTTGCCGAATATAAAAAGCAGCTTGATGAATATGATACTGCAAAGCTTGAGGCTGCACGTCAGCAGGAGCAGGCCCTGGACAGTGAAAGAAGAGTTCATCGTCTGGAAATGGATAAGCTTGCAAAGGAATATGAAAACCGAATTGCAGTGCTCCAGGATTCTTATGCAAAAGAACGCAAGGATAATTCTGAGCAGATCCGCCGTCAGGTTTCTGAAGTTTCTCAGACCTATCTTCGCCAGATTGATATGCTGGACCCTGATTTGACTAAAACAAGCGCTCAGGGAATTGTAAACACTATAAATGCAAAAGAAAGTAAAGCCTTCGATTCAGAAAAAATCATAAGCGAAAATGCAATCGAAGATGAATCTGTAATAATCGGGCTTTCGCAGTTCCAGAAAACTTATAATCAGTTTGATACTGTTCAAAAACCATTTGAAACTATTCCTTATAAAAAATCGGCTCCTTCTTATTTCAAAGCTTCAAAGGGAATTGTAAATAACCTTGGCTCTGTTTTTGAAGAAACAAGTCTTAAGTTTGCAAGTGAAAAGCAGGAGCTTAATAAAAAGGTAGGAAGTCTTGAAGAAGAAGTTACAGGTCTGAATAAACAGATAGAACAAATGCGTGTCGATTCCGAATCAGAAAAAGTTGCTTTGCGGGAGTCGCTCAACAAGCAGTTCCTTGATGAAAAGGCCCAGCTTGCTTCTGATTATGTAGGGCTTTATGATCACATTCTTGGCTCTGTAAAAGCTCATGCTGTAGTAATGTCTGCTCACGACAAAGAGAACATCCGTATTTATGTTGTGCCGGACCAGCGGGAACATATTACAGAAGCAGGCGTTGGAGCAGAAATTAAAGCTTCTAAGTCTGTAAAAGGTCATATAAAACCAATTCCGGGCGAACCGGGCTTCTACCGCTTTGAAGCTGCCGTGGACAAGTCCGGAAAGGTTCAAGATTTTGACTTTAGCCTGATTGCCCCCGGCCAGATAGTGAAAGTTTCAAGCAAGTAAGGTGGCCCCTGAGCCTGTCGAAGGGCCTCCTCATTGCATTTTCTCTCTTTAACTGTTAAATTATCCCTATGGACGTAAACGAAAAAAATACCATTGTGCCAATCCGCATGGGAATTGACATTGGTTCTACCACTGTAAAAGTGGCAGTGCTTGATGATGATGACAAGCTAATTTACGGAGACTATCAGCGACACAGGGCAGATATTCGCAACACAATTATCACAGTTGTAAATAAAGCCCTTGATTTTTTGGAAAAAGAACTCCCTAACGGAAAAAATCAGACATTAACAGTAAAAGTAACCGGTTCCGGAGGACTTTCTGTATCTCAGTGGCTTAATGTTCCTTTTGTTCAGGAAGTTATTGCTGCTACAACTTCTGTAAAAAAAATAATTCCTCAAACAGATGTTGTAATTGAACTTGGTGGCGAAGATGCCAAGATTACATATTTTAAAGGCGGAGTAGAGCAGCGCATGAATGGTACTTGTGCCGGTGGTACAGGTGCCTTTGTAGATCAGATGGCTGCCCTGCTCGAAACAGATGCAATGGGGCTCAACGAGCTTGCAAAAGGCGCTCAGCAGATTTATCCTATTGCAGCCCGCTGTGGTGTATTTGCCAAAACAGATATTCAGCCTCTTATTAATGAAGGTGCCCGCCGTGAAGATATTGCCGCTTCTATTTTTCAGGCAGTTGTAAGTCAAACAATCAGTGGTTTGGCCTGCGGTAAGCCTATTCGAGGTAACGTTGCATTTTTGGGTGGACCTCTTCACTTTCTGGACCAGCTGCGCCAGCGTTTTATAGAAACCTTAAAGCTTAAGCCTGAAGAAATTATTGTTCCTCAGGATTCTCAGCTTTTTGTTGCAAGCGGTTGTGCCTTTAGTGCAGAGCGAAAGTTTACCGGAGACCCTGATTTTAAGTTCCCGACAATCGAAAGCTTCCGTGAAAGCTTGAAAAATCTTGTTGGGGCTGAGCTTAGTGAAGTTCAGCGTCTTGAACCGCTTTTTAAAAATCAGGCAGAGCTTGATGAATTTGAAGTTCGTCATTCTGAACAGAAAGCAAAACGCGGCGACCTTACAAAAACTCACGGTCCTGTATTCCTTGGACTGGACTCCGGTTCTACAACAACAAAAGCAGTTTTAATAGATAAAGACGGACGAATTATCTGGAACTTCTACGCCCACAATCAGGGAAATCCTGTTGAGCTTGCTGTAAAGGTTCTTAAAGATTTATATGCCCAGCTGCCGGATGATGTTTATATTGCCCGTGCTGTTTCTACCGGTTATGGTGAGGCACTTTTCCAGGCAGCCCTTGGAGTTGATGCCGGTGAAGTAGAAACAATTACCCACTTCCGTGCCGCAAACTTTTTTGTACCTGGTGTAGAATTCCTGCTCGACATTGGTGGCCAGGATATGAAGGCCCTGCGCATGAAGGATGGAGCTATTGTTTCCATTCAGCTAAACGAAGCCTGTTCTTCCGGCTGCGGTTCCTTCCTTGATAACTTTGCAAACACAATGGGCATGGACGTAAAGGAATTTGGAAAGATTGCCCTTATGGCCCAGAAGCCTGTAGACTTAGGTAGCCGCTGTACTGTATTTATGAACAGCCGCGTTAAGCAGGCACAAAAAGAAGGTGCTTCTGTTGCAGATATTGCTGCAGGTCTTTCTTATTCTGTAATTAAAAATGCCTTGTTCAAAGTAATTAAACTTCGCAAGGCAAGTGATATTGGAAGTAAGGTTGTTGTTCAGGGTGGAACTTTCTTTAATGATGCAATCCTTCGTGCATTTGAAAAAATTGCAGGTGTTCAGGTTTACCGCCCGGATGTTGCAGGTCTTATGGGTGCCTACGGTTCTGCCCTTACTGCCTATGACCAGTGGCTGGACTTAACTGCACCAAAGCCCGGCGAGCCCGAAGATACAGTTCACGAAGTTCGTTCAAATATTGCAAAGCTTGAGGATCTTGAAAAGTTTAAGGTTGATCTTGAGCTTAAAAGATGCGGAAAGTGTCAGAACAATTGTCTTCTTACTATTAATACCTTCTCTACAGGCTCAGAAAAAAGGACCTTTATTACAGGTAACCGCTGCGAAAAGGGTGCCGAACTTGATGAAGCTGCAGACGGCAAAAAAGGCTCTCAGGTAATAGATGCCAGCAACAAGGCAAATACCGGTCTCGATGGCGAAGATGATATTGGTAAACTTCCAAATCTTTTTGAATGGAAAACAAAAAGGCTTTTCCACTACGTGCCTCGTAAGCCGGAAGATGCTCCTCTTGGAGATGTAGGTATTCCCCGCGTACTCAACATGTACGAAAATTATCCGCTCTGGTTTACCTTCTTTAATGAACTTGGATTCCGTGTATTGCTCAGCCAGCGTTCAAGCCGCAAGGTTTACGAAAAAGGCCTTGAAACAATTCCTTCGGAATCTGTATGTTATCCCGGAAAAATCTGTCACGGTCATGTTGAATCTCTTTTGCAGCGTGGCATTAAGTTTATATTCTATCCTTGTGCTCCTTATGAAAAGTTAGAAGATAAGGGGGCCGGCAACCACTACAATTGTCCTATTGTAACAAGTTATCCGGAAGTTCTGCGTAATAATATTGATGCTTTAAGGCAGGATCCTTCTATATTATTTATGAATCCCTTCCTGCCTATTTACGACAAGGAAGCTTTGGGCGAACGTCTTTGCGAAGAACTGCTTCCAAAGTTCCCGTCTCTTTCAAAAGAAGCAATTGCATATGCACTCGACAAGGCCTGGGCAGAGCAGGAGCAGTTCCGTCTTGATGTTCAGAAGGCCGGGGAAGAAGCTCTTGAAGAAGTAATTACAAAAGGTGGAAGCGGTATTGTTCTTGCAGGCCGTCCATATCACCTTGACCCCGAAATTAACCATGGTATTCCAGAAATGATTGCTGGGCTTGGACTTGCAGTATTTACCGAGGATTCACTTGCCCATCTTGGAAAAATTGAAAGACCTCTGCGCATTATTGATCAGTGGACCTATCACAACCGCTTGTACCGTGCTGCCCAGTTTGTTTCAGAAATGCCTGATCTTGAACTTGTTCAGCTTACTTCTTTTGGCTGCGGTCTTGATGCTGTAACTGCCGACCAGGTAGATGAAATTTTACGTGCGAAGAACCGCATGTACACACTCATAAAAATTGACGAAGGAAGTAACCTTGGTGCTGTACGAATCCGCATCCGCTCTCTCATTGCTGCAGTAAAGGCTCGCCGCCGCAACAAGGTTAAACGCTCTTATAAATCATCAGCCTATGAACGTGTTGTGTTTACAGAAGAAATGAAATATACACACACAATCATTGCTCCTCAAATGTCGCCTATTCATTTCCGCCTTATTAAACGTGCCTTTGAATCTGCGGGCTACAATTTTGTAGTTCTTGATTCTGTAGACCCTAAGGCTGTAGATGCAGGTTTGCGCTATGTAAACAATGATGCCTGTTATCCTTCTATTATAGTTGCCGGTCAGATGATGGCTGCCCTCGAAAGTGGTAAGTACGATTTAAATCATGTAAGTCTTCTTATTACACAAACTGGTGGCGGTTGCCGTGCTACAAACTATATTGGCTTTATTCGTCGTGCTTTGAATGATGCCGGCTGGGGACATATTCCTGTAATCAGTTTGAGTGCTCTTGGACTTGAAACAAATCCGGGCTTTAAACTTACCATTACTCTTATTGATAAACTTGTAAAAGCCTGTATGATTGGCGATGTATTCATGCGTGTGCTTTACAGGGTTCGTCCTTACGAAGCAGTTTCAGGAAGTGCAAATCAGCTTTACGAAAAATGGAATGATAAAGCAGAAGCCTTCCTTAAAAACGGTGCCGGCTGGGTTGGATATCATAAAATAATCAGGGGAATTATCCGCGACTTTGATACTCTTCCTCTTAAGCCTATTAAAAAACCGCGTGTAGGTGTTGTTGGAGAAATCCTTGTAAAATTCCATCCTACTGCAAACAATCATATTGTTGAGACTATAGAAAAGGAAGGGGCAGAATGTGTAATGCCGGACCTTGCCGACTTCTTCTTCTATTCCTTCTCGGTTGATATTATCCGCCGCAAGGATTTAAAACTTTCGCGTAAACGTGAACGAAATGCAAAGCTGCTTATCTGGGCACTTGAGCTTTATCGTCAGCGCATGAAGCATTATCTTAAAAAGAGTCGTCGTTTTGATCCACCTTCTTCTATTTACGATATGATGAAAGGTGTCGATGATATAGTACAGCTTGGAAATCAAACTGGTGAAGGCTGGTTCCTTACTGCAGAGATGGTTGAACTTATACACGAAGGTGCTCCTAGCATTGCCTGTGTTCAGCCTTTTGCATGTCTTCCTAACCACGTAACCGGAAAAGGAATGATTAAGGAATTAAGACGCAGGTTCCCGGAATCAAATATCTCTGCAATTGATTATGATCCTGGTAGTTCCGAAGTTAACCAATTGAACAGACTCAAGCTGCTTCTTTCAAATGCACCGGTTGGAAAACATCCTGACGAAGTTGCAGACGGAATGATCCGCATGAACGACGGTACTTTGGTAGAAGGAATTATCAGTATGGCAGAAGGTGCCACCGATGTGGATCCTGCGGAGGAAACAAAATGAAAAAGTTGAACGGAAAGATTTTTATTGGTTTATTCCTGCTTTTGCTGGCAGCTCCGGTTTTTGCCGATTACAATTCCTGGGGCATTCCCGATTCTTCGGAAATTCGAAAGGGGCTTAAAGAACGATGGTTCGAAGCTTCTCTTGAAGATGTGCGCATGAATCTGCCGGAGATTTACGACAATGATGCGGGTCAGAAGTTTCAGGTACGTCTTGAAGAATCTGATACAACTTATATGATTTTTGTTGCACCTTGTGCCACAATTAATGTAAAGGTTTATTCAAACAAAGGAATGAGCTATGAACAGCAGGAGATCTATCCTGGAGAAGCGCCCGGCAGCTGGGTGCTCGTTCGCGATAAAAAGACGAATAAGCCTATAAGAATCCGCTGGTATTTTTCTGTAGACAGTGATATTTATGTTCAGTTTACTCCTTATGGAAGAACCGCCGTTGCCGATCTTTTAATTTACGGAAACTATGCTTCTAAGGGTGCTTCTACAGGCATTCCTTTTGACAAGCTTTATGAGCTTTCCTTTGCCGATGTTATGAAGATGACAGCAATTTCTCTTCCATGGAAATACGTTACAGTTGACGGCGATAAATTTGGAAGCGTTCTTCAGATGGCCGGTATGATTCAGAAAAATCTTGGTCGTGTAATGTTTGTTCAGAATGCAATGTACGACGAAGACGGAAACCTTGTTCAGATTACAAACGGAAAACCTTTTGATACAGAAAATCAGGATCCTACAAAGCTGTATCTTTCTTCTGCAGGCTTTGTAAAATGGATTGCAGACGGACTTGTTGAACCAATAGCAGGAACAAAATTAAAGAGAGCCCCTCTTGTAAAAGAAACCGTTACTGTAAAAGAAAACGGATACCAGGGTGTGCTTTCTCAAAAATACAATCTTTTCTTTGCCCTGGACTGGATCCGCAACCTTGCCGCAGCAATTACTTCTGTTAATAATGGCAAGGTTTACATGTATAACGAAGCCGGTACTGATGTTACAATTAATCCTTTTGCAGCAACTATAAGCGGAGCTGGCACAGTAAACACCGTTACATTTATAGAAGATACAGGTTATAACGTTTCTGTATTAAAGTCTCTTTTATATGTACTTGCTGCTACCGAAAGCGGAAACTTTTACTTTGGTGCAATCCGCGAAACAGATAAAACTATAACTCCTGAAATCAAAGTTTTTAATGATTGTGTTGCATTTTTCCCTTATTTTAGCAGTAACGGTTCCTTTGGTTGCTTTGTTTATATGAATGGTAAACAAATTTCGCTTGATGACTTTTGTATGATTTATCCGGATGCTTATATTTATCTTACAAGAGCCCGTGCGAGCAAGGATTTTTATCCGGAGTGATAAACGGATTATTTTATGAAAAAGAAATTCTTACTTACAGTTTCGGCCCTGCTTTTTTTAGGGGCAGGTGCGTCAAAACTTTTTGCAGCTCCGTCGGAACTTGATATTTACAATAACCTCAATATTTATTCAAATGCGGGCTATTACCCGGGCGTTGTAGTTCAGGCAGAGCTGCTCGAAAATAATTATCCCGAATCTGTTTTTATTGTCGAAGCGCGCATTGCAAAAGGTCAGGCTCTTACAATTCTTAAGCGTTACGAAGAAGCCGAAGAAACTTTTGCAGCAGTTCTTTCTTCAATTCATTTTGGTGCTGCCGATTATGCAAAGTGCTGGTATTATCTTGGTCTTGCTTATTACAGCGACGGAGATTATACAAATGCCCTTAATGCTTTTCATACAACCTGTGATGTTGAACAACGCGAAAATAAAATTGAATATTATCCGTCTGCTCTTTTATATGCAGGACGCATAAATTATTTTATGGAACTTTACCCAAAGGCTGTGCCTCTTTTTGAATATGTAGTTACAAACGGCGGATATTTTTCAAAGCCGGAATATGATGAAGCCTTACAGAAGCTGCTTTTTTCTTATAACTCAAGTGGCGACTATGCAAATACAATAAAGCTTTACGATAAACTTGAAGCCTCTGATTATTCCGATAAAGTTTTTGCGGGGCTTACAATTTATGCTGCCGATGCTTACGAAAAAACTGGGGATGTAAATCAGGCATATCAGATTCTTAATAAAAATCAAAATGATGATTTTAAAGAAATGCTAAGCATCTTCCGTCTGAATCTTGGAGTTGCCGCTTACAGCAAAAAAGATTATGCGGGCGCTTTAGAATATTTTGACCTTGCAGAAGAAAGTTCTTCCCCGGAGGTTTTGCTTCCGTGTTTTATTTACCGCCAGAAAATTACCCTTGATAAGGGTGGCAAAAAAGCAGTGGAACAAGTTGAAGAAGCTTTGAAGCAAAAGGAAGAAGATATTTTTGCAGCAGCTCCGGATATTCCGGGACTTGCCGATTCTTACTGGTCGCTTATGCTCCGCTGCAAAGCCTTTGATTCGCCTTCAAAAGATCAGGTTCTTTCTGTTTATAATTCTATAAAAAAGCCTTCTGCAAAAGATGCTTATACATGTGCTTTTGTTGTGCGTCAGAGTGACAGCCTTCTTGCAGAAGAGATTCTCGCCCCCTTTAGCTCAGATACTCAATGTGCAAAACTCTATGCAGCCCTTCTTGCAAAAAATGGTAAGTATGAACTTTCTGCTGCTCAATATAGTTCACTTGCAAAAAATAAAAAGCTGGACGGTAATGGTCGCCTTGAATATGCAAAGGTTTTGTATCGTCTTAAGAACTGGCGCGACTCTTGTGACCAGGCTCTTGCTTCTAATAAATATCAGGGCTTTTACCTTGCAGGACTTTGTAAATTTAATCTTGCGGAATACAGGTCAGCCTACGAGCAGCTTACAAAATATGTAAACTCAAAAGGGACTATTTCAAAATATCAGAGGCTTGCAAATTATTATAGGGGCTTGTGTTCTTACAAACTTTCAGATTATAAAAACGCATATAAGATTTTTGCAGCTTTCTCATCAGATTATAAAGAACGCGATTCTTTTGCATACAGAGCCTGCGAACTTGCTGCAAAATCGGCCCTCATGGATGGCGACCTTAAAAATGCAGCTTTCATGGCAGAAAAAATGATTGACGCTTCTATGACTCAAGTACAAAAAGAGGATGCTGTAATTTACTGCTCCGAAATTTATACAGACTGCAGGGAATACGACAAGGCAATCAGTATTTTGCAGGCTCAGGCAAATGACGGCTCTGATTTTGCAGTCCGCTGTATTCTTGCAAGTGCCGAAGTATTTGTAAAAAAAGGCGATCTTGACAGTGCAGACTCTGCTTATAAAAAAATCACAGTTGAGGCTGCCGGAAAAGATAATGCAGAATATGCAGCCTACCGTTCAGGTGAGATTTTTTATGCAGCCCAAAAGTATGATCAGGCTCAGCAGCGTTTTACAAAATATCTTTATGATTATGTAAACGGAAAATATACAGATGCTGCCTATTATTTTAGCGGCGACTGTAACATGCAGACAGGTGACTATGACCTTGCAATCATGCAGAATACAACGCTGGTAACAAAATATCCAAAGAGCATTTATTCTTATGGTGCCTATAAAAATTTGCTGCAGGCATATTACTATCAGGAAAACTACCGCGATGCACTTTCTACTGCACGCCATATTGTCCGAGATTATAATGACCAGGCATTAGCTGATGGAATTGGTCAAAAGGTTGTAGAACTTGAACGCATTGTTAGCGGAACAGACCGAACAATTGTAGAAAAGAACAGTGAATACGAAAGGGCAGGTAAGACAGCTTCTAAAAAAGGCCGTAATGCCGGTTCAGAACTTGTTCAGCTTTATGCAGAGCATGGTATGAATGATGAGGCCCTTGCCCTTGCTCTGGAACTTTTGAATTATCAGAAAGATGGTGATGAAATGTATTATGCCGCACAGAATGCAGATTTCCTTGCGGGCTATTATTATAAATCGGGCGAGTCAAAAAAGGCCGCCGAGTATTATTTAAAAGCTGCAGAATATTACAGGTCAAGCGGACAGGATGATAGCGATAAAGCCGCCGCTGCTTTGTATTCT
>Ga0247609_10001848_pt1 | contig 23760 bp, 18 predicted proteins | sample 172DNAGHGlowgp2_FD_193487 | JGI IMG/M metagenome (GOLD analysis project Ga0247609, IMG submission 193487) | Sheep rumen microbial communities from Palmerston North, Manawatu-Wanganui, New Zealand - 1728 DNA GHGlow gp2 | ecosystem: Host-associated > Mammals > Digestive system > Stomach > Rumen ...
CGTCAGTGAGTCGGGACGCACATTGGGCTATATAGGTGCTTACGATTTGCTGGAGTACCGTCGCTGGTGCCGCTTGCGCGAGTTTCCGTTTGTGGGCTACATCATCTACGATGGCTACACGCTTTCAGGCAGAATCCTCGCCATCAATCCCGACGATGCCGACCGTCGTCAGCGCATGGAGCAGGAGTTCCTCATGTCGATTGAGGCTAACTTGGGAATCAAATCATGTTGAATCAAGTTAATTCAGAAGTTTAAAGTTTAACGTTTAAAGTTTAACGAAGACACTCAGCTCCGCAAAAACTTAATAACTTAAAAACTCAATAATGAACTTAGCAATTTTCGTTTCAGGCAGTGGAACCAACTGCGAGAACATCATCAAGTATTTTCAGGATTCCGACAAGGTGCATGTCACAGTTGTCATCAGTAATCGTGCAGATGCCTATGCATTGGTACGAGCCGAACGGCTGGGTGTGCCAACGGAAATCGTTCCCAAAAAGCAGCTGAACGATGAGGCTTTTCTGATGCCTTTGCTTCGGAAATATAACGTTGAATTCGTGGTTTTGGCAGGATTCCTCTTGCTGGCACCCGATTTCCTCATCGACGCTTTTCCGCGTCGCATCATCAATCTCCATCCAGCTCTCTTGCCTAAGTTTGGCGGCAAGGGCATGTATGGGCACCACGTTCACGAAGCTGTGAAGGCAGCTGGCGAAACGGAGACAGGCATGACGGTGCACTATGTGAACAACGTGTGCGACGGAGGCGAAATCATCGCACAGTTCAGCACTCCTATCTTGCCAGAAGACACCCCCGACGACATCGCTGCCAAGGAGCACATTCTGGAACAGGAGCATTTCCCACAAGTCATTGAGGAAATCCTCCAAAAATTGGAAGAGTAGAAATGGAAGATAAGTTACAAACTACTGAGCAACCGAAGAAGGATGGCGGGTCGTCTTCCATGAAGCAATTCATGTTGTCGCTTCTTGCCACCACCATATCCATTGCCCTCACCTTCGGAACGGCAGCCGTCATCGACAACCACAAAAAGTAAAAGGAGAAGCGCGAAATCGTGATGATGGTGATGTATGACATGTACAACACTTTGACCCTGCTGGAAACAGCCGACTCCAACCTCGTCCGTTCCTTTCAGCTTCAGCGGCAGATAGAAGCCGACACCACGGGCTTCTATGAGACAAAGAGATTCCAGTTTATAGCCCTGATACAAAAAATAGATTATACCGAAGCCATCGAACGCATCTTCTCATCAAGCATCGAAACCATCAATACCGTCGGCAATGTACACTTCACAGAAAACGTAGAAAAATTCTACAACCTCCGCAGGTCCTACAAGAGCGAAGTGGCCGACTCCCTATACAAGCAAATGTTTTTCCAACATGCAATACAAAGCCTTCCACAAACCCTCCAAGTCGATATATTCACATACGCCCTCAGCAGCCATAGCATCGTCACCGACATGAAGAAATACTTCAGGCAATGCAAGCAAATCATGAACATCACCGATGAACAAATCGATGTCTATCGCCTTCAGCGGCAGAAAATGGAAAACGACCTGGCAGAAGATGACAAAGACTGGGAAAAACTCATAAAAAATGTGAAAGGTGAAAAGTGAAAAATGCCATCCGGCGTTTAAGTGAAAAGAGAAAAGTCTCCTAAAGAAATTGGCAAAATCGGCAAAATTTAAAATTTAGTACATTTAGTCTATTTGGCTTCGCCGAGCTAAAGGTTCTTTAGGAGATATAAACTCACAAAATTGCTATCCAGCGAGAACTCAAAAACTCAAAAACCTCAATTAAGTACAAAGGACAAAGAACAAGGAACAACGTAGTAAGCGAAAATCCTTCAAAATCCTTTAAATCCCTGATTAAAAACTCACAAACTTACATACTTACGAGCTGCATGAAGAAGCAAATTTTGTTAGCGGCACTCATAGCCGCAGGCCTGCCCGCAATGGCACAGCAGGTGAAGTATTCCGTTAGCGGAACCTACGCAGGCGAAGGAAAAAAAAGTCTATCTCATAGACAAGTTGACCAACCAAGCCATCGACAGCGTCGTAGTTGCCAAAGGCAAGTTCTCGTTCAATGGCACCGCCGAGAAAGACGCCTTCATGGCAGTCCAGGCAGAGAAGCAATCGTGGATGACCGTGTTCTTCAACGACGGCACACCCATCCTCGTCAATGTCAACGACAGTACCCTGAAAGGCTCACCACTCAACGAGCGGCTCACCAACTACGACATCCAACAGGACAACCTCATGAAGACCTTCAGGGAGAAAACCTCCAAGATGACCGAAGCCGAGATTGAGGCACAGAGCGAAAAGCTCATGGAGGAAATGAACAATGCAATAGACCAGCAGATAGCATTCGCCAACAAAGTGTTCAAAGAAGAACGCAATTCCCTCATACCGTTAGCCTTCTCAGAACTCTATTTCTTCGACAACGGTGTGGAAGAATACGACAAGCTGGTTCAGCAGAACTTAGTGTTCTCCAAGCATCCATATTTGAAGAAAGCAAAAGACGAAGTGGCAGAAATGCTCCAGCCGAAAGACAGTCCCAAGACAGCCTTCATTGGCAAGCAATACACCGACCTGGAAATGGCAGACCCCGACGGCAAGATGCACAAGCTGAGCGAACTCGTTGGAGAAGGCAAGTGGGTACTCGTCGATTTCTGGGCATCCTGGTGCGGACCATGCCGTGCAGAAATGCCAAATGTGCTTGAGGCGTACAACAAATACCACGCCAAGGGTTTCGAGGTGATAGGTGTTTCCTTCGATGAAAAAAAGGAAGCATGGGTGAAAGCCATCGGTCAGCTCAAGATGCCGTGGTTGCAGATTTCCGACCTGAAGGGCTGGCAATGCGCTGCTGCTGCGCTTTATAAGATTGACGCTATCCCTGACAATATCCTCATCGACCCACAGGGAAAGATTACTGACCGCGCTCTTCGTGGAAAGCCTCTGCACAAACGTCTGAATGAAATCTTCGGAGAGTAAGCTCGTTAACGAAGAAGAAGCCTCACCCCCAACCCCTCTCCAAGGGGCGAGGGGAGTAGTTAGATAGGCTATGTAAAATGAAGAATGAAGAATGTAGAATGAAGAATATTCTTAGCTAAATGACTTCCTTATTCTTTAGCTACAGTGCGCTTCGGTTTTGCCGAAGCCATTCTTCATTCTTCATTCTACATTCTTCATTCTTCATTTTTCCTATGTTTGGTTTTGCGAGTATAGGTTTTTTTTGACTTGTGAAGCCTGTTGAAGCTGTGGAAACCTGGACCAAGCAGTTCTTGCTGTGCCTCACGGTTTCCGCGTCTCATGGCTTTGATGGCATCCATCATGGTAGCTTTGGCTACCTTTTGTTTTTTCTTTTTCATGTCGTTTTCTTCCTTTTCGTTGCTTTGAATAGACGGTGATTCAGGCAAAGATAAGCAATTATATGTATTCCAAACGGATTGGAATGCAGTTTTTTGGAGAAATATGACGGTTTCACTGGTTATTTGCTGGCACTCACCTTCGATTGTGCTGGCACTTTTATTTGATTCAGCTGAACTTTTCCTTTGATTTTACTGAAGAACCGAGCCCTCAACGTTGACACGGCGAACCTTCGCCATCGCAACGCCGAAGGCTCGGCAAGTCGATGGCGAGCCTTCGGCAACTAGTTAAATCCAAAGGAAAGCTTCAGTATATCCCCAAATGTGCTTCTGATTATCCCCGAAAGTGTTTCAGTCAATCCACGAAAGTAGCCCCCTCTATCTCCCCCGAAGGGGAGGAAAGCCATCCGGATATTACTCCTCCCCTCGGGGAGGTCGGGAGGGGGCTACTAACCCATTATGATGCAAAAGAATTGCGTTAGATTGGATGAAAAACTCTGTTTTTGTATAAATTCCTTATTTTTTTAATCTAATTTCTTTTTGTTTTATAATTTTTTTATATCTTTGCCGCACTTATTATAAGTTGCAATTCTCGCATTTAGTGCTTGAGTTACATACAAAACACTTATAAACACTTATTTCTGTATTTAATTCATTAAAGAAAGGGTTTTATTATGATTGTAAGTATAATTGACAGGACATATCAAAGTTCTATATCTCTTGTGTGTTCATTGTATTTGTTACTCGAAAGGTGGAGCTTTCGTGTAATCAAAGCTTGTTTTAGCAAATTCTCAACATCCAGTATCTGTGCATTCCTCTTATTGTTGTGCCTTGGTCTTTTCAGCTCAGGGAATGTTTTGGCACAAGAAGAGCCTGGCGAAGAAAATATTAAGTGGAAAGGTATAGATGTGACTACTGTGCTAAACCATTCTGAGTATGCTAAAAATGGTAAAGAAATCTATCTTTACAATGTCGGCACAGGTCGCTTTATCATCGAGGGTGGTAACTGGGGAATGGAAGGAAGACTTTTCCATGAAGACTTCGGCAGACCAATGTCTCTTATGAAAGATGGCTTTATTAAGAGTGGTATTACGGAAAAATCAGATGAAAAGTCTTGGTTTGGTTGTAATGCCTCAGGTGCTTTCCATCCAAATTCTTGGTCTGATTGGAACAAATACAGTTATACCATTATGATGGATGCAAGAAAGTCTTATCGAAACGGCTGGGTGTTTGAACGAGTCGAGGACTCGAGCAATACAACTACATATACTTACTACATGTACGAAACATCTACACAAAATGGTTACAAGAATAATAAATACTATTTAGGTGCAGCATACGGAGATTGCTGGGCTGTTGATGCATCAGGAAATCCTGCTTGGAAAGGTAACGGACAGCTTTTGCCTATGGATGATGACCGTGCTACTTGGACAATCACTGACCCTCGACACGTTCAAACTGAATATTTGGTAAATGATAAAATGGTTACCTTAGACGAGCTTTACCAATGGCGCGTTGTGTCGAAAGAACAGTTCTATGCGCTGCTTGAAGAAGAGGTGACAGGATTGAATCCTAGTGTATCGGCTTTGATACCCGACCGTGATTTCGCACGAAATTCTGACAATTTCGACACATACTGGGTGACGGAGGAAAAAGATGACACCGTTTATTCTGGGATAGGACGATGGGGATATACTTTCGGCGTTTATACAGGAAAGACTTTACAGAATAATAGTACCTTTCCTACTGAAGCTTGGAACAAGCCGCTACGACTGAAAAACGTATTTGAAGGAGATCTCCCTTATGGTTGGAAAAATGCTAAATATGGTTTTTTGACCTTTGAGGGAGTAGGTAGAACCTACACTGAGTTTAAGGTTTCTCACCCAGGATGGTACATGGTGCAATGTTATGGTTTCATACAAAGTGATAACAATGAAGCCTATATTTTTGCCAGGGTGGTAGATAAAACAAATAATCCTAATACTGTTGTAGGCGAGTCGAAAAATAATTTAGTTAAAGTGCCCTCTGATACATACCATAACAAAAATAAAAAAGATAGTTGCCTTGTAGTGGGTAATCATCTTACTATACCTGGTGATAAAAAAGAATCGTATAAGAACACAGTGTGGATATTCGTTCCTTCTAATCTGTTCCCAGATGATGAGACACAGTCATCAAATGTTGTGCTTCAGATAGGTGTGGGTAAGGACGAAGCAACCCGCAGTAGTAACTCGAAAAAGGATCAAGATACAAATACAGACTGTTACTATGATACCGATTGGGTTTGTGTGGATGACTTCAGAGCTTCATATTTAGGACTGGGACCTTGTTTCTTTTATGAGGATGAGGAAGACTTGGAGTATTTGCGCTTTGATGAACATAATATAAAGCAGTTTCAGAGTGCGGCACCTGATAACCATTATGGTGGTGCTGTGTGTTTGGAGCGTACATTAAATAAAAATAAGTGGAACTCATTCTCGTTCCCGTTGCCACTTACAGGCGATCAGATGCGCTCAGCATTCGGAGATGAGGCGCAGTTGGCCAAAATTAACAGTGTCGGCAATTTGTCGAAGAATCCAAACGTCATTGACTTTGAGACGGTAAGTCTGTTCACCACTGAAACTGTTGTTGAACCAGGCCATTTCTATCTGCTAAAGCCAACAAAGGAACCGACAGAAGGTATCGACCCTCGTGGAATTGAAGCCACCTACTACGAATTGGGACGCATGTTCTTCTCCGTAAATGAGACTGAACCTGAGACTTATAAACATGAAAGGATGTCCTTGAACACAAAGAAGGTTGCGGATGAGGACATTCCTTCATTTGACAACAACCACAATGGCACTGCCCATGTAAATTATGTTCAGACTCCTAACTATAATACTATTATGGAAACTCATGTTTTTGATGATCTCACGCATGGTATTTACGCAGATGAGGGTGCTTATGTTGTAAGTAACAATACCATCTTCCATATCAACAAAAATACACCTTTGAAAGGATTCCGTGGATGGATTGTCCTTGATACTCCTATTGGTCCTTCGGATGCAATGACGATGTCTGTACATAACAGATTTACTGGTGAAAAAGAAGATACCAGCGTTGAGTCTCTGCCAATGGTAGTTACCCAGCTGAGTGCAGACACAGAGGTCTATGACCTGTGTGGACGTAAAGTTGGGGTTCTTGGTTCGAACCTACCAAAGGGTATCTATCTTGTAAATGGTAGAAAATATTTTGTTAAATAGAAATTCATGCCCTGTGTTATGAAAAGGATATATATAATACCAAGCATGGACAGTGCTCCCATGATTTCTCTTCCTTACATGCTCCCACCGAGTCGGGAAGAAAAATATGGTTGGGCAGTTGATAACAAAAATGCCGATGACAATTTAATCGACCCAATTACGGAGCAGACAGATGATGATTATGGTTGGTACATAGATATAAATTGACGTCGTCGAGCTCTAAGGTTGATGAACTTGTCTTTGACTAATTGTTTCATTTCTATGGTAGCACCACCTTGCATCCATTCTGAATGTAAATGCCCTTCTTGAGAGGTCCTTTCACGATGCGACCTTGAAGGTCGTAGGTGATGATATGGGCAGGGGAGGAGGCGAGGGAAGAAATACTGCTTGCTTCATCTACTGGAATCAATTCGAAAGGAAAATCTGTGACGGCGGACTGAGTGTTGATACTCAGTTCGCCGTTTTCTGTCACCGACCAATAGCGTGCGGAAGACCCCATTCCGCTGTGCAGTGCATAGCGGTTGATGCCTTCTGCTCCTTCGAAATAGAACGGCTTGAGGACCGTCGATGAGGTATTGCCTAAGATGTTCAGCGAAAGGCTGTCGAGCAGCGATTGCAGGGAGTGCCGATTGGAGGAGGAGTTGATGTACCACATTTGGTTTTGCTGAGGACTATCTACGCTGCCTTCGGTGAATGTGACAGGTTGCTGCAAACCGTTGCAGGTGAGATAGGTGTCTGTGGCTGCATGGCGAATCATGTAGTTGCCCGAAGGGATGATGCGCGACGTGTCATCGCCTTTGACGAATACCTCGTAGTTGATGGTTTCGCTGTGTCCTTCCCAAGAGATGTTGACGCTGAGGATGGCGGACGTCGAGACGTTGCCCAGCGAGAGAGAAGCGTCGGTGGAACCGTTGCTCCATGCGTAGTTCACCTTTCCGAGAGCTGTCGGAACGTATGGTTGCAGAGTGATATTGTCGCCTACAGATGCCACAAGCGTTGTGGTGTTTTCCAACAGGGAACCATTGACCACCATATTTGGCTGAATGTACTTCAGGTGGATGTGGAAATCAATGGCTTCCTTGCGCTCCCCCTGACTGAGTACGTAGGCACGGATGGTGCGCTCTGTGGCGATAGGTCCGTAGTTCACCTGCGAGCCACGCATTCCGTTGTCCCATTCCACGGCTGGATACCATCCTGCTGCATCGCCAGCGGAGAAACTCAGCTTCGTGCCATAGAAGACGGTGGCGGCAGTGTCGCCCACCTGAGTGCCGTTGGCATAGATGCCGTAGTTCAAGCGACTTGGCGCACAGTCACCTTCGACGGCGATGGTGAACGCCTGCTCGCTCTCAATGCCCTTCGCATTGGTGTAGGTGACGCGATAGACGTAACTGCGCTGGGCTGTGATGTTGAGGTCTTTCGTCTTTTCGCCTGTGTTCCATCGCCACTGCCCTGTGTCCTTTTCGCCTTCGGGCAGCTGAGGCATGAGTTTGATGGTGGTGCCGAGCGCTACAGGCTGAGTGCTTTGCACTACGTAGGTGTTGCGCAGTCCGCCCAGTTCGTTGTGGTCGATGGTCTTGCCATTCACTTCCATGCGTGGCTTGAGCAGTGTTGGACGCTGGTCCTCAGGACAAAGTTGCGTGTCGTAAGTGTTCATCAGAATGGAGTAGCCCAAGTGGTCGTAAGGACCGCTGGTGCCACCCATGCCTCCTGCATCGATGCCCATCTGGGTGTATGCCTTCTCGGCAAATGGCATCTTCACACCCTTCACTCCTTCGTAGTGACCGATGACCGTTCCCCAGTAGTTGCGCACTTCGGCTGGTTCGGCTGGGCCTTCCATGAGCCAACCGTTGTGCCATGCCGTGCGACAATCCACGTATTTGTAGTTTGTCCATGGCAGTCCCTGCACGTTCTGCGTGCAAGCCGCCACGAATTCGATACCTGCCGCCATGCGGTTGTCCATGTAGGAGAAGAGGTCGTCGCCCTGGTTCCAAGCTACCTTGCAGATATCCACAGCCAGTCCCAATGCCATGGCAGCATGTCCGCCGTCGCGTCCCGATTCCTGCATCTGTCCCAACTTCCCGTAGGCACCCGTTTCGAGCGGAGACTGGCTGGTGGTGACCACTAAATTGCCGATGAATTCGGTGCATCCGTCGCTTAGGATAGGGTTGGCAGTGCGTGGGTCTTGGAAGGTGCCCACTTGGTCGTACTTCATAAACGACATGCCTTGGTTGTAGATGAACACATCGTCGCAGAGGATGCCGATGGAGATGACCGCCAAAGCATTGCACAAAGGCCAGTTGCTCCAGTAGTGTCCTGGACGAATGCCGCCCTGATTGCCCACATAGTTCTCCCATGTGCCGTTGCGTCCACGCAGGAAGTTGATGTTGCCTGGATACCACACGGTGAGCATCCATTCCTTGAATGTCTCGAAGTCTTCGCGGCTCCAGCCATCGTAGTCGCGCATGAGTTCGGCAGCCTGCGCAAACTGATAGCCGTAGAGTCCTGCCGCCAAAGCCCAGTTGGAGTCGCCGCTCACCAGTTTGCAATCCCGTGCCCAAGCCATGAGGATGCGCACTGCTGCGTTTGCATTCGCCTTCGTGCCCTCAATCTTCCAGCGCAAAGCATTCTGATAAGCCATCGTAGCACCACGGGCAGCATTCAGATAGTTCTGTCCCGAACTGCCGCCACGTATAATCACCTCCACGGGATAGGTCTGTATGTCCGACCTTGCATATTCGGCGTTCTTCAACTTGTCGTATGCAGCCACCACCGTTGGGTTCTTTTCCGCCAGCTGTCGTTTGATGCGGTCGAAGTCGGCTTGTGTGTGCAGTCCGCCAGGATGACGGAAGCCGCGGTTCGTGTCGTAGTCATCGTTGCTGATGCCACTCACGTCGAAGTTCTTCCCCTTAGCAGACTTGTAACTGCTCATCACCTCGCGCAGGTCGCTCTCGCAGTTGTCGAATGCCAACTGTCCCAAGTCCTGTGCTGCCATGTTCCGAGCCACGGTCAGGGCATCGCGGAGCATGACGATAGCCCCTTCGGGATAGTTTGCCGACTGTGCAAGTAGTGTTTCTGCCTCACTGATGGCAGCAAGCAACTTCGAGTTGTTGCCACCGCCTCCGTGCTCGTATGCATATTCCAAATTTGGCAACTCAGCCACCAATTGTGCCACCTCCTCGTTGCTGACCGCTGTGTCGTACAGGCGGAAGTCGGTGACGAGTGTCTGCTTCAGATAATTGTCGCCTGAGAAAGGTGGACGGCCTATCCAGTTGTAGGTAGGAACGGCGGTGAACACATCCTTCAGTACGGGCATGGTGGCGAGTTGTGCAACACATTTGCCATTCAGAAACAGTTCGCCTTTCTTGCCAGTCTGACGGTAGAGGAAGTGCATCCAACGACCTTTTTCGCTTTCGCTTCCCACTTCCATACCTGTCTCACTGCCCCAGCCACCCGTCGAGGTTGCCATGCGTTGTGCGTTCAGTCGATAGGCAGTGTAGGGCGATGCTGTCTGTGTGTTGGCTGCCGACTGTGAGAAGCACCATAGGAAATAGCCAGCACCCGAGAGCGAAGCCCCTGCATCCACGCGGTAATAAACCGACGCGGTGAAGTCTCCCAACGAACGCACCAGTTCGCCAGCGCTGCGAGTCATGTCGAGATAACCCGTTCCGTTGCCAAGGTCGAGTACATGATATTGTCCCATCGTCACCACTTGGGCTTGTCCCATCAGTTTGGCGGTGATGCCCGATGTGGCATCCTTGACGTTGGTTCCCGAAGTATTGGAAAAGTCGAACTGCATCTTCAGGTGTTCATCCTGTGCCTGCGCATTACCCATCAGGAGGAAAAGGCAATAGAAGGCTGTCAACACATGTTTCTTCATATTCACTGAGTTAATTAAGGTATCATCATCTATAGTTAGTTGATTGCAAAGATAATACAAAAGGTAGAAAAGTGCCAAATAATGATGCCGAAAAAAACATCTGAAAAACGGACATGAATATCAACAAAAAAACTTGGACTACTTCGGGCAGTCCAAGTTTTCGTTGATGTGCGAAAGAGAGAAACGAAAGATGATGGGTTCTCTCCTTATTATTTCTTTAGGTTCTTGTTTTTCTCTTGCTCCTTCTTTCTATCCTTTTTCTTCTTCTTCCGAAGTTCATAGATGAGGGTAAAGATGCCTAAGAATAAACTTAAGAGACCGAGAAGAAGAGACACTATATTGAAAATTTCAGCATTGTTCATCGCTTACGTTTGTTTCAAAAATGAGTTTGAGAATGAAGGAAAGGAGAATACGGGGAGAAGCTCGGTGAAGCCACTTACTCCCATTCAATCGTTGCAGGTGGTTTTGAGGAGATGTCGTAGCAAACGCGGTTCACGCCACGGACGTGGTTGATGATGTCGTTCGACACCTGTGCCATGAAGTCGTAAGGGAGATGTGCCCAGTCGGCGGTCATGGCATCGGTACTGGTGACGGCACGGAGTGCTACTGCGCGCTCATAGGTGCGTTCGTCGCCCATCACACCGACGGACTTCACAGGAAGGAGGATGACGCCTGCCTGCCAAATCTGGTCGTAGAGCGACACTTCCACTTCGCCGTTGTCCGTGTAGTGGAGTGGGGAACCTGCTGCCAGCACTCGCTTTGCCTGCTCAGCGCTCATGCGCACCTTGTAGTCTCGCAAGCCCTGGATGAAGATGTCGTCGGCATCTTGCAGGATGCGCACTTTCTCGCGGGTGATGTCGCCCAGAATGCGTACTGCCAGTCCAGGCCCAGGGAACGGATGGCGGGTGATGAGGTGCTCAGGCATGCCGAGCTGACGACCTACGCGACGCACTTCGTCCTTGAAGAGCCATTTGAGTGGTTCGCACAACTGGAGATGCATCTTCTCGGGTAGTCCACCTACGTTGTGGTGACTCTTGATGACCTTTCCGGTGATATTGAGGCTCTCGATGCGGTCAGGGTAAATGGTGCCCTGTGCCAACCACTTGGCATCAGTAATCTTTTGTGCTTCGGCATCGAACACGTCGATGAATCCTGCACCGATAATCTTGCGTTTGCGCTCTGGTTCGGTCACGCCTTCGAGTTCCTTGAAGAACTTCTCGCTGGCATCCACACCGATGACGTTGAGTCCGAGGCACTCATAGTCGTTGAGCACATTGCGGAACTCGTTCTTGCGGAGCATTCCGTGATCGACGAAGATGCAGGTGAGGTTCTTGCCGATGGCACGGTTGAGGAGAACGGCTGCCACAGAGGAATCAACACCGCCCGAGAGTCCGAGAATCACGCGGTCGTTGCCGAGCTGTGCCTTGAGTTCTGCCACGGTGGTATCGACAAAGGATGCTGCCGACCAGCTCTGTGTGCTGCCGCAGATGCCTACAACGAAGTTCTTCAGGAGCAGTGAGCCCTGTGTGGTATGGAACACCTCGGGATGGAACTGCACGCCCCACAGTTTTTCGTCTTTGGCTTGGTAGGCGGCAAACTCTACTGTGTCGGTGGAAGCGATTTTCTTGAAATTCTCAGGAATGGCAGTGATGGTGTCGCCGTGGCTCATCCACACTTGCGAATGGTCGTCGAATCCCTGGAAGAGTGGGTTCTCCTTCTCCATCCATTGCAGCTTGGCGCGTCCGTATTCGCGACTGCCCGCAGGCTCCACCTTTCCGCCGTAGGTGTAGCTCATGTACTGAGCGCCATAGCAGATGCCGAGGATAGGGTAGCGTCCGCGGATTTCGGACAAATCCACTTTGAATGCCTCCTTGTCATAGACGGAGAACGGACTACCAGAGAGAATCACACCGATGATGTCGGGGTCGTCCTTTGGGAATTTGTTGTAAGGGAGAATTTCGCAGAAAGTGTCCAGTTCGCGCACGCGGCGACCAATGAGTTGCGTGGTTTGCGAACCGAAATCGAGAATGATGATTTTCTGTTGCATTATAATTGTTCTTAGTTTTCTTTCCAGAATTTGGATTGATGGTTTTCTGTGCCCAGTACGAGGGTGTCGGCAGTGAGCATCAGAATATCGAAAGTATCTGTGTAGCCCGAACTTTCCACACCCGCTTTCTGAGGCGAGTGGAGAAGCAGTCTGCCGTTGAGGATTGACCAGTGGTCGTATTCGATGTTTGGCATGTTGTAAGTGGCAGCCACACCTTTTGGACTGATTTCGATGCTCTGCGTACCTTGCGAACTGCGTTGCGTCCAGAGGTGCTGAAGGGCTGTTACGTTGATGGCGATGGAAGAGGTGAGACTACCATATTCCTTCGTGTAAATCACATCCACTTCGTCGCCTGCCTTCACGCCGCCAGCCACCAAAGCGCCAGGAATCTCGATGTTGAGCGTGTCCAGTTGTTCGGTCACGAGTTCGAGCATGTTCATGCTGGAACCGTCGCCTACCTGTCCACGCACTTCCTTCGTTTCGTCTAATTCGGTGGATTCAACGGTTGCCAATGTGTCTTCACCTTCCTTCTCAGCGGTGTTTCTTGAACCAATCTCGCAAGAGACACAAACGATTGCCAAGATGGCAACTATGTAAACAAGCTTTTTCACTAGATGTAATGTTTTAAATGAATAATGAGTAGTGAGGAGTGAGGAGTGAGAAACGCCATCCGGATGGATTACTTCTCGCTACTCATCGACTTCGTCGAGCTAAAGGTTCCTCACTGCTAATTGTTCCGAAGGGGCTCTGTGTTGTCTTTGAAGATAATAGCAAAGAGGACGCCAATGATGAGGGCATAGCCTGCGAAGATGAACCAACAGGTTTTCCAGTCGCCAATGGTGTAGAAATTGTCGTTGATGACCTCACCATGCGTGTAGGCATTGATGACGGCTTGTGCGCACAGTGTACCGATGGTGGCACCAACTCCGTTTGTCATCAGCATGAACAAACCTTGCGCCGAGGAACGGATAGAAGGGTCGGTGGATTTATCCACAAACAGCGAACCGGAGATGTTGAAGAAGTCGAAGGCAACGCCATAGACAATCATGGAAAGTACGAACATCCACACACCGCTGCCAGGATTACCCAGTCCGAACAGACCGAAACGAAGCACCCATGCGAACATGGCAATGAGCATCACCTTCTTGATGCCGTAGCGCTTCATGAAGAACGGAATGAGCAGGATGCAGCAGGTTTCTGAAATCTGAGAGAGGGAGATGAGGATGTTGGCATGCTGCACACCGAAGGTGTCGGCATATTCCTTTATCGCACCGAAACTGTTGATGAACGGATTGGCAAAGCCGTTAGTGATTTGCAGACTCACACCGAGGAACATGGAGAAGATGAAGAAAATCGCCATGTTCTTCTGCTTGAAGAGCGTGAAGGCACGAAGTCCAAACGCATCCACGAGGCTCTTCTTGTCTGCACTCTTGTTGACAGGACATTCAGGCAGCGTGAAGGTGTAGAGGAACAACACGATGCTGAGAATGCCCGAAGTGATGAACTGGTTCTGATTGTCCTGGAATCCCATGAGATCCACAAACCACATGGTGCAGATGAAACCGATGGTTCCAAACACGCGGATAGGTGGGAAGTCCTTCACGGTGTCCATTCCCGCTTTCGTGAGCGCATTGTAAGCCACGGAATTGGTGAGCGCCAGCGTTGGCATGTAGAATGCAACGCTCAAGGCATAGAGCGTGAAGATTGGACCAAACTGAGTGTTCTCGCCGTTCGAATAACCATACCACGCAGCGCCAAACATGAACAAACCAGCCAAGAGATGGCAGTAACCCAGCAAGCGCTGAGCAGGAATCCAGCGGTCGGCAATGATACCGATGATGGCAGGCATGAAGATGGAAACGACGCCTTGCATAGAGTAGAACCAACCAATCTCGGAGCTCAATCCGATGTTGCCAAGATAACGACCCATGCAAGTGAGATAAGCTCCCCAAACAGCAAACTGCAGGAAGTTCATCACAATCAAGCGAATTTTCAGAGAAGAACCGTTCATATTTTGAGTTTTTGAGTTTATGAGTTTTTAAGTTTTTGAGTTTTTGTTGAGAAGAGTGTCTTCGTTAAACTTTAAACGCTAAACTTTAAACTTTTCCGCACACGCTATGCATAAGTACGGCAAAGTTACACAAAATTTTCAACAAACGATAAATAATGTAAAAAAAACGCCTTCGTAAAGATAAAAGTTAATAGTTCAAGGCTCATTGGCTCTTTTAACTTTTAGCTTTTCATTTCTTATTCTCAAAAGCTCTAATGCTCATTTCCCCTTTTTGTGAATGACATAGGGAAAAAGGAACATAGCGACAAAGGAATGCTTTGGGTGCATGGCATTTGTGGATTTTCAGAACTGCGTGTGTGGATATTCTGAACCGCTCCTTTGGATTCAACTAGTTGCCGAGGGCTCGTTATCGTTTTAACGAGCCCTCGCTGTTGCAACGCCGAGCGCTCGCTATAATTACGTTGAGGGCTCGGCTTTTCAGTTTAATCAAAGGATTGATTTAGCATAATCAAAGGACTGAGTCTGCACATTCAAAGGACAAATTCAGTACATTCAAAGAAAAACATCAGTGCATTCGAAGCCTTTCTGTTCGTTATTTCCCAAAACAATCATCCCTCTCGACCTTGAAGGGGAGAGGGATGTACTTATTCAGAAACCTTTAATAATCAAATTTCAACAGAAATTCTTCAGATGTAAGGAAAGGCAAATTGCAAAACTCTTGAAAGTCCTTCTTGTTGTTCGTCACTACAACATCGCAACCAGCAGCCAAGGCACATTGGTACTGTAACATATCCTCATAGTCTTTAACAGGTTGATTCAATGCTAAATCCAGTTGCTCAGCATCGCAGGGAAGAACCATTGCCAAGTTTCGGGCTTCTCTCATCAAGCGGTAACGCTCGTCTTGCGTGCGTTTTCTTAGAATATAGCCCATATTAGCGTAAGAAAGATAAGAGGCAAACAGACTGATAATACCTTGGTCAGCCATGCTCAGAATCAATTCTGCATAGATGCGCTTATCCCTGTGCTCAACATAATCAATGAGAACGTTTGTATCAAGAAAAACCTTCATCATAGTCCCAATATATGTTTTGTCCGTTCGTCATCGACCTCCTCTTCTCTCAGTGAAAGTCCATCTACCAGCGCTTTCACTCTTGGTGAGACTTTTAGGTTTTTGTATTTCTCTCTAATAATCTCCTCATTTGTTTTGATGTTTGCTACAGACTCTTCTTTCTCCTCCATCGTTTCCGTGATAAATGTTACCACAATCTGTTTCTCTTCACGAGTCATCCCCTTTAGCAAAGCTATGTATGGTGCCATAGGAGTCTCTTTGATTTTCTGTGCTGCATTTGTCATAGTTGTCATGTATTTGTTGTTTAGCACTGCAAAAATACAGATTATTTTCGAATATAGCCATGTTATGAGAGTAAAAAATGATAGGTGGTAAATTAAAAAAGCCAATGGTTCTGCATGTCGGTAATTTGTCAGGCAAATGTCAGACTAATGTCAGGAAAGAAAGTTGGTGGGGATGGGCCTCTTGCTGTACCTTTGCAACAAAAACGAAAACGATGACGAAAACAAGAAGGTTAGCAATGCTATTGGTGATGTTGCTCTTTCCCCTTTTGGCTTCAGCTCAAACCAGCGAAAAGGGTGGTAGAATCAACCTGTGGGGATATGTGGTTGACTCGTTTCGGCAAATAGGATTGGAAGGGGCAAAAGTCACGCTGATGACAGCCGACAGCACCGTGGTAGATACGATTCGCACCTATCACTACGATGGCAATGCGCTATTCCACTTCTCCCTGCCCGCAAAAACGCAGAACATTATCCTGCGGGCAGAGAAAGAGGGGTATGAGCCAGGCTACGTGTCGATGAAAGTGAGAAGCTACAAGCGTGTGAAGGATGTGCATGCGCCGTGGCTCAACCTGAAGAAGCGTAACTCGATGGAGGAGCAGTCGCTCGAAGAGGTGGTGGTGACGGCCTCGAAAGTTCAGCTCGTGTGGCATGGCGACACGTTGGTGTATAATGCCGATGCCTTCAACATACCGCAGGGGTCGATGCTCGACGGACTTATCCGACAGTTGCCGGGCGTGACACTGAAGGATAACGGTGAGATACTGGTGAATGGGCGGCGCGTGGACTACTTAACGCTGAACGGCACCGACTTCTTCAAGGGCAACAACAAGATGATGCTCGAAAATCTGCCCTACTACACGGTGAAGAACATCAAGGTATATGATAGGAGTACGGACGTGAGCCAATTTCTGGGCTACGACGTAGATAAAAAGGACTATGTAATGGATGTAGTGCTGAAACGCGAGTATTCCGTGGGCCTCATGACCAATGCTGAAGTGGGCGGAGGCACGAAGGAGCGTTGGCTGGCTCGCCTATTTGGTTTGCGATTCACTGACCATTCGCGCCTCACTGTGTTTGGCAACAGCAATAATATCAACGAGACAGGACGACCGGGCGAAAGTGGAGAGTGGAAGACGGCGGACCCCATCAATGGCATAACGACGCACACTGAGTTGAACGCCAACCTAAGGAGCGAAGACCGCTATAAACGGTGGAAGAACGAACTGTCAGTTTCGCTGACCAAAGACAAGAACGACCGCCAAAACCAACAAGAAAGCGAGTACTATCTTCAGGGTGGTGGCGAGTTTGTCCATCGCAGCCATAGCGAACTGACACGCGACAAGAGGGTAGATGTGACGAACACTTTCACCCGCGACAAATCGACCTCGAACGTCTATTTCACTTCGATGGTGGGCTATCGCTACGGCTATGAGCGCATCGATCGGCAGGATAGTGCACAGGTAAACACGGACCTGGCTGCCCTTTACCGTCTGGATGACCAGGGCAAGCGTCACAGTCACAATCACCATGTGTTTACTGCTAACCACATGCTCGTCAAACTCCCCTGGGGCGACCGCCTCAATCTGCGTCTCGATGGTCTTTATGGTACGCAGCGGGCAAAGAGCCATTCGTACTACCTTCTGAACTACGAGGATGCCTCCCTGCCACAAGACTTGCGTCGTCGCTACGAACCACGCTCTTTCGACCAGTACAACTGGCAGGCAGAGGCGGAATATGTCATCCGCTTTCCGAACGACTGGAACCTTGACATCAGCTACAAGTTTCGACAGAGCCGCGACGCTGACGATGCGCCGAGTTACCGGCTGGACCGCGATGCGGCATGGATGCTGCAAAATCCTGTGAAGTATGCCCTGCCGCCTGTGCTGCATGACGGCTTATTAGACGCGGAGAATAGTCTCGACATCGTGACGCAAACCAAGCGTCACCAGCTATCGGCACGCATCTATTACATGAAAAGCACGGCAGAGGCGTATACCAACTTAGAATTGAAATTGCCGTTGGCGCATGAGCATGGATACCAACACTATCAGCGCGGCACAGTGGATGCCCATGTGCAGAGGAAAGAAATCAGTTTCGACCCAATCATCAGCTTTACGCAGCAGTTGAACAAAAGGAATATCTATTATAATGCCTCGCTCACGGCAGAAACCCGTCTGCCCGACATTACAAACCTTGTGGGTTATGAAAGCCACTACGACCCAATCAACATCACCATTGGCAACCCCAACCTACAACCGCAGCACACCTACAAGGCAGCAACCTATTTCGTGAAGAACTGGCCAAAGTGGGAGCAAATGCTTTACACATATCTCGATGCCACAGTCACGCAGCACCAAATCATGCAAACGGTCAGCTACAACCGCACAAATGGCGTCTATACACGTCGCAACGAGAACACCGACGGCAATTGGAGCTCGTTGGCTGGCATCACCTTCAGTCGTGCCATAGATAAAGACCGCCGATGGCGTGTTGAGAACGCGTTGTGGCTTACTTACTCGAACATGGTGTGGAGAGGACAGGACATTGCCTCACAGAATGCTACGATACAGCGCATCGCAACGCGCCACATCAAGATAGACGACAAGATAAAACTCTCGTTCCGTGCCAGTCTGAAACTCGACATAAGCCTCAGCGGAGGCATCGTGCGCGGCATGTCGTGGAGCAACCTATCCTCCTACCAGAACGTGCGCGTCACTGATTTCTCCTATGGATTTGCCACACGTTGGTCGTTGCCACTTGGCTTTCAATTCTCTTCCGACCTGTCGATGCTTCATCGTTGCGGTTATGAAAGCGATGTCATGAATAGATGCAGTTCCATTTGGAACGCACAGCTTACCAAGTCCATCTGTCACGACCATCTCGTGTTCAGTCTTATGGCTCACGACATACTCAACCGCACCTTGAGAAACACTTGGAGCATTTCCAGTGCTGGCTACACCAACACCTGCCACAAATCCCTGCCTCGTTATGCCATGTTGAGTGTCAGCTATCGATTTTCTTCGAATCCATCGAAAGAAAAATGAAGAACGAATTTTCCTCTGATCTAGGATGAGTAATTTTCATTCTTCATTTCAGCAAAGCGACTATTCCGCTTCGTTCAGCAACTGCTCCACCGTCACGTTCTCACGTTGATTTCCCTTTTTGTCGAAGAGCAGGACGAAAGGGATGCCGCTGAACTGGAACTTCTCTTGCAGGTAGCCCCATTCGCTGCGGGTGATGAAGATGTGCTCGCCACGGATTTTGTTGGGTTCGAGGAACGATGAACATTTCTCGGGCGTGTCGTCAGTGATGTAGAGGTATTTCACGGGCTTGTCCATGTTGGCCTCCACCTCGTCACGCATGTGAAGCATGGTTGCTCGGCAAGGTCCGCACGACATTTCCCAGAAATCGACATAGAGCACGTTGCCCTTATATGGTTCGATGATGTGCTGGAAGATGCTGTCGCCTTTGGTCATTGGCTTCTGCTCCACCACTTTCGCCTCTTTCTCTTTCACGTATTCGCGATAGGTCAGGACGGCACGGCGAATCAGTTCGGGATGGGAGATGACTGACATCGCGGCTGCCACCTCGTCGGCTGCTTGGTCATAGTTGTCTCCATGCCAATCCAAAGTGTTGAAAACATCGCGAAGCTGGCACACCTGTGCGCTGAAATTGGTGGGACTGATGTGCAGTTTGTCGTGCAACTGGTTCATGGCATTTCTTCTGAACTCACGACTATAAACGACCTTCTTCTGTGCGATAGTTTCTGCTATTTTGGGGTCGTAGTCGAAAGGCAAATAATTAATGACTCTGTCATGCATGGGGCGCATAACAGTATATTCAACATAGTTGAAAAAGAACTCATTGCCGGCAATCATCAGTAGCGGATTGTCGAGCAGATATTTTTCACGAGGCGCAACGAAACTGAAGAACTGCTGCCAGTAGGTCTTTCTATCTATGTTTTCCATATCTGTAAGCATGTAGTAGCGGCAAATATGTTCCAAGTGTTGTGAGATAATATATGTCCGTAGGATATCAGATGCCAAGGGTGAACAGTCTTTAAGTTCTGGCAGACCTGTGTTCATCCTTCGTACCATATCATCAAGACAAGCCACCTGTAAATCCCTCCACGTCATTAGCGAGTCTGGCCCCTTCTCTTGTATGTTGTCTCTCTCTGGGAAATCGCAGTAGGTTGTTCTTATTGTATCGTACAACTTGGTCACCTCGCCGCTCAATCCTGTCCCATTCCATGTGAACGCCTCTTCGCGCTTTCGCTTTGTGGGATCCAAAGTCATCTCCAGCGTATCGCCCGGACAGGCATACACCATCGTCACAGGATGGATCAACAAAAACATGGGGTAAGGCAAACGAACATTGAGCGAGAACGTTCCGTCTGGCTTAAATTCAATAATCTGGGTCTTTTCCTTGCGAACAATATAGTCGCGCATGATGACTTTGATGGCACCGTTCATCTTTTCAAGAAGCTCCTCAGGAATCTTTTCGCCTTTCGCTTCCTCTGGCACAAGGATGTGTCCTTTGATGACCACTTCGCCACCATGTAAACGATACTCGCTTAGCTCTGCACTTGGATAGTTCATCAACTGAGGCACTTCCTTCTTCTCCTTCTTCTTTGCCTCCATGCTGACAGGAATAAGAAGCATGGCAAGAAGGATGGTAATGAAAACTCTCTTGTTCATGGGTTGTTTTTTATTATTGTTGATAATTTAAATGTTTTGGTTTTGGCATAATAATGGCGCGAGTCTGATTCCGTGCATTCGTTCCAGAGGCATCGCCAAACGCCATTCTCTCAAATACAAGTATCAGCCCGCGCCAAAACGCGAGCATCAACTTCTATCATCTTGAGAGATATTTTTGGCGAAATTTCTGGAACAAGAATCAAAAAGTCAACGCTTCCTTATGTTATTGTATGTTTATCCGAACAAGTCGGAATGTGTTTACTTCATGCAGTCGCTCAGATGCCTAATGATTTAAACATTTCTTCTGAAGAGGAGAACTTTTCAATGCGTCCTGCTATCTTGTCTTCCTGCGAACGCAAGTAGCTGCTCTTGGCTTTAGGTGAAACCTTATGCATAAGAACACCTAATGCCTTCAGATATGCAATCAAAGCCTTTCCGCTGGTTGTTCGTTCATTCAATGAAATCGTGTAAGTTGCCATATCTTTTTTTGTTTAAGGTACAAAGATAGAAAATATAAATCAAGAGACGAAAAAAATGTGAAAAAACATGATGAATAGAAAAAGAAGACGTTCGATATCGCTTTGTTTTAAGGTGCTTTACACGCTCACGCTATATTCGTGTTTGATTTCTTCCATGACGAAGGTGCTTTCCAAGGAAGCCACGTTTTCATGCTTGCCGATGACCTTGAGGAGAAACTGCTGGTAGTATTTCATGTCGGGTGACTGAATGCGCAGGAGATAGTCGAAACTGCCTGAGATGTTGTAGCACTCTGTCACTTCGGGCACTTGTCGCACCATATTGGTGAATGCTTCGGCAAGTTCGGCACTGAGTCTTCGCAGTTTCACACTACAGAACACCGTGAAACCCTTATTGAGTTTGGATGCGTTGAGGATGGCGGTGTATTGTTGGATATAGCCCAGTCGCTCCAAACGTTTCACTCGTTCGAATGTGGGGGTGGTGGAGAGGTGAATCTTTGCCGCTAATTCCTTGTTGGTAAGTCGGGCGTTTTGTTGCAGAGCGCGAAGAATGTCTTCGTCTTTCTCGTCCAAATGATAGAATTGATTTCTTTTTTCTGCTTCTCGAGCGCTGTAGTCCAGCGAGTTAGTTGCGATTCTTCCTTCAGTAGATTCTGTTTCGGGTGCCATATTTGTTCAGTTTTAGAAAAATGTCTAAGTTTTGAGTTGCAAATATAGTGACTTTTTCTAAATATTCAATTCTTCTTTTTCGATTTTTTGGAATGCTCTACCTTTGCACCAGAAAATTCAACTATAAAACAAAAAAAGAAAGGAAAAAAGTTATGAGTAAGAAGAATTATCGTTTCGAGACTTTGCAAGTTCATGTGGGACAAGAACAGGCTGATCCAGCAACCGACGCACGTGCCGTTCCTATTTATCAGACCACATCATACGTGTTCCATAACTCTCAGCATGCTGCCGACCGCTTCGGTTTGCGCGATGCAGGTAATATCTACGGTCGCCTCACCAATTCCACCCAGGGCGTTTTCGAGGACCGTGTGGCTGCTCTCGAAGGCGGTGTGGCAGGTCTTGCGGTTGCAAGTGGTGCCGCTGCCATCACTTATGCATTGCAGAACATCGTGCAGGCTGGTGACCACATCGTGGCTGCTGATAATATATATGGTGGTACTTTCAACCTCATCACGCACACACTTGCTACTCAGGGCATCACAAACACGATTGTGAAGGTGAACGACTTGGTTGCTTTGGAAGCTGCCATCCAACCTAACACGAAGGTGGTGTTCGCCGAGACTTTTGGCAATCCAAACGGTGATGTGCTGAATTTCGAGGCAGTGGCAGAAGTGGCACATCGTCATCATGTGGTTTTCATTGTGGATAACACGTTCGGCACTCCTTATCTCATTCGCCCATTGGAGCATGGAGTTGACATCGTGGTTCATTCTGCTACGAAATTCATTGGAGGTCATGGCTCATCGCTCGGTGGTGTCATCGTAGATGGTGGCAAGTTTGATTGGAAAGCTAATGCCGACAAGTATCCTACACTTGCCAAGCCTGAACCATCCTATCATGGAGCGATTTTTGCAGATGTGGCTGGAGCAGCAGCATTTGTCACTCGTATTCGTGCCGTCATCCTTCGTGATACAGGTGCTACACTTTCTCCTTTCAATGCCTTCATTCTCTTGCAGGGCTTGGAAACTCTGAGTCTGCGTGTGGAGCGTCATGTGGAGAATGCACTGAAAGTAGTGGATTTCTTGAAGAACCATCCAAAAGTGGCAAAAGTGAATCATCCTTCTCTGCCTGAGCATCCCGACCACGAACTTTACAAAAAGTATTTCCCTAAGGGTGCTGGCAGTATCTTCACCTTCGAAATCAAGGGCGGACAGGAAGCAGCTTGGAAATTCATCGATTCGCTCCAAATCTTCTCCCTCCTTGCCAATGTTGCCGACGTGAAGAGTTTGGTGATTCATCCTTACACCACGACTCACTCTCAGCTTTCGCCTGAAGAGCTTGCCGAACAGCACATCACTCCTTCCACCATCCGTTTCTCCATTGGTACTGAACACATCGACGACATCCTCGAAGACCTCGCACAAGCATTCGACCAAATCTAAACCATAGCGATAACGAAAGACGAAGACGAAAACGAAGGCTTTTGCCAACCGAATGGCAGCTTTCGTTTTCGTCTTCGTTTTCGTTTAAATATGTTCTAAGCTCTTATTTGATTTTCTTTATATCCTTCACAAAGAGTGTGGTTTTGCGCTTTGCCATTTGCTTGAAGTCGTCGGCAGTGGCAAGACCTGGAGCACAACCGAAATGCTCGTGCTGGGCATTGCGCCATGCCAAGAAGTAGCAGAGAGGGTGCTTGTCCATCATAGGACGGAGCACACGGCTCCACCAAGTAGCATCGGGCGAGTTCTTGTAACCACATTCCGTCATTGCGAAGAGCATGCCGTGTTCCTTGGCGTATGCATCGAGGAAGTCGAGGTCGGCACTGCACTGCTGGATGTAGTCGGCTTCCGTGCCCCATTGGTAGGCGTCAAGTCCGAGCAAATCCACGCGCTCATCGCCTGGCCAACGACTGTAGAATTCGGCAGGAACCACACCGAGATTAGGGGAGCAACTCCACACGATGACATCGGAAAGTGTGCGGTTGATATAGTTTTGCGTAAGTATCCA
>Ga0247609_10001849_pt1 | contig 23753 bp, 35 predicted proteins | sample 172DNAGHGlowgp2_FD_193487 | JGI IMG/M metagenome (GOLD analysis project Ga0247609, IMG submission 193487) | Sheep rumen microbial communities from Palmerston North, Manawatu-Wanganui, New Zealand - 1728 DNA GHGlow gp2 | ecosystem: Host-associated > Mammals > Digestive system > Stomach > Rumen ...
AATAGCAGTATTCGCGTTTCGCGTACCACATTTTATAGCATTTTGGTACATTATTTTTTTCCAAAATCTATTGACAAATAAACCATATTGTGATATAATGATAATGTACTTAAAGTATAATAATTATTAAAAGGAGTAAAAGCAATGTCAGTATTTCAGAGAAAACAATGGTAGAAGAAATGTCAAAAGGATTTCACGATGTACTGCCAATTGAGCAAGCAAATCAGGTAACACAAATTGCAGAAAGCGTATCAGAAAATTACGAAATTGACGAAATAATTTCACCAGAAGAAATGCACGAAACAGAAGAGATTTTAAATGCTTATTTTATGGCATTAAAAATTGAGGGGAAAAACAGAAAAACTATTGAGCATTCATATATCGCAACAAAAAAAGCAGGGAACACTTGTTCGTATTCCCTGCTTTTCGATTATGTAGTTAGTGACTTAAAGTTTTCTTTAATGAGTTTTCACTCTTGCTTTCTTTTCGTCCTTTTTCTTCATGTATTCAAAATATTCGGGGCACCCGCAACAAGAAGCGCGTGTATTTGTATCACATTTTTTCTTATTGCATGGCAAGTTCTTATCATAATATTTCCACGGTTTTTTCATATAAATTACCTCACGGTTAAAGATTTCTTTAGCAAATTATTCGTCTGATTCCTGCCGCTATGGTATCGCACAACGCTTCTTGCCCGGCGTTTGAAGGATGGATATTATCAACAGCCGCGCGGTATAATGCAACCATTTCCGGAAGTGTTGCCATTTTATAGCATTCTCGTTTAATATCAATAAACGGAATGCCATACATATTATATACTTCTCTTTCTGCGTTCTGAACGACGGGGAGATTTGCGATATAATAAGCTCCGGTTTGACAGTCAGGCGGTATAATTCCGATTATCTGTTTATCGGGATATTTCTTCATTAGGTTCGTTACCAGAAGTTTCAGCCCTCCATAAAATGTTGTAGTGTCAAGAGGACTGTCGATAGTTCCTAATACCAACGCGCCAGAGCCTAAATCATACGAATCATTTATACCACCGAAAATGGTAACAATATCAGCATCATTATCCATTGCTGAATAACGATTTAAGAATGATTGTATTGTCGTACCACCCGAAGTTGTATCTAACACAATACGGCTACTTGCCACACCATAGTTTTTAGCGTGTGACATATATCTTTTATTAAGTTTTGCAACATAAGTGTCAACGCCATAAGTAAAACTATCTCCTAAGCAAGCAATCTTTTTTCCGTAAATGTGCGGCATAAACCGATTTGTGATATTATGCCTTTCAATGCTGTTGAAAATAGTGTTTTTGCTAAGATTCGTTAATTCGAAATCAATTGTTGCTGTTTCGCTTTGGGATTTGTTTATATAGACAATATAAGTTGTGGCATTTGGCGCGGTATATACATATTCACCTGTGTCGGAATAAAGGGAAGCTACAATAGTGTTGCCGCCGCTTTGCACCGCATAGAGCAGGCAATTAGTGAAGTATTGCCCACTATACCCATTCAGCTTGAAATAGCAAATATCTCCCTCGTTCGTATCAAAAGATATTGTATTGGAAGTGGCAGTTCCAACCTTTCCATTGACATTTTTATTTATCCACGATTCCAATTTATGGAAATCATTATATAGATTAACGGAAATCGGATCGCTTGCATATTCTGTGATATATGCCAAGCCGGAATCGTTCGCGGTGAAAATGGAAACATTTTCAGCGGTTTGGACGATATTTCCGCCATTATATAACACAACAAATCTTGCGCCTTTTCCCATAAAATGGTAAGTGTTTCCTGATACAAGAGGAATCTCCGCATAATAATTATATGTTGCCGAAGGTCCCTCCGCACCATTTATGCCAATGTATTTGCCTATAACGCGCTTTTTTGCCAACTTTGTTAAATCATAGGTTTCTATAACTTCGCGGTTTGTTTTTGAAATATCGTTCACACAGTACATTTTCACATTATCTTGTGCAGATACCGTAATGTAAGCCATACCATCATAGTTTGAAGTGAATGCTGTCTGTTTGTCCGTCCAGTCGGATTGTACGATAATATCATTTTCTTTGATAGTGTACATTCTGATTTTTGGATAAAAACTATATGTTGCGCCTTTTATTACAGGAATTATATAGTAATTATACGATGCGCCATCGCGTTCTCTGTCGTCATAGTATTTGCCTATTACGGGGGTATAATAAGAGAATATGTTTTTTGACAAAATATCTCTAAAATTATTGTTTATTTCTCTGAATTTGTTGTTCGATTCTTCAATATGCTCGAAAACGATAGTATGTCCAACAACTTCATCCGCTGTGTACGTTGTAATATACGCATAACCCTCGTAATTTGCAGTAAATGCTGTTTGCTTATCTGTTAAATCACTCTGTACAACTGACCCAGCGATGTTTTCAATTACATACATTCTAATTTTAGGATGTATGTAATATGTCGCTCCCTTTGTTACGGGTATTTTATAATAGTTATAAGTTTCTGAAGCGCGCGCAGTACCATCATAATATCCCGGAAACGGTGTATAGCCCTCGAAAATATTAGGAGCGAGGACGTTTTGTAACGATTTTTTTAAGTTACCAATTTCATCACCAGTCACTTTAGCATCAGCGGCGGCACCACTAATAGTTAAACTACCGTCTACCATAACAGCAGAACCAGCAGGGTCAACATTTTTTTCAAGCCAATCGCTAACTTCTTCCGGAATACCTGCATCAACCAAACCGGGTAACTGGTCTGCAACGCTTTCGTCAATCTGACCTGCCACAGCTTCATCAATCTGACTGGCAACAACGCCGTCAATTTTTTCATCTACAACACCGGGCAACTGGTTTTCAACAAGAGGGTCAAGAAGGGCATCAAGTGTGCCATCTTCTGCCATTTTATCAAGCACATTTCTCAGCTCAACTTCAATGTCAATATCATCAAAATAATCATTGACATACTTCTGTAACTTTTCATATGCCTCAGCAAGTTCAGAAGTATTATTTTCGACATTAGTTAAATCCTCAATCGTGTGATTAAGGTAACTTACGACTTTATTCAGCAGTTCATAATAGCTTAAACTATCATCATAAGTCAACGGTAAAGCAGTCTGGCACCAGAATCTAAAAGGCGAAATTCCAGAATATCCCGCAAGGGTAGGCGTGAAATCAGCATGAGGATTTTTAGGCATATTTAATCTCCTTTACCATAATCCGAAAAATAAATCGGAAAGTTCTTCGATAATCATTTCATCGATATTGATGAATGTTTCTCGATATTCCAGAAGCATTGAAGAATAGCTTACTCCACCGCTTTTACCAACAACCTTCTGTAAATATTCATCGGTGTTAGTGCTAACTCTACTACCGCTTCTAACAGCATTTTCTTTATTATCCTCCATGCTATTCTCAGAACTATCTCTACCAATGTTATTAACATTAGTTTCAGCATAAATTCCTTCATTAACTTCCGTTGTATTTCTGTTCTCTTTAACATCTCTGGCATTACTGCCATCATTACTTTCAACATAGTTTCCGACATTTTCTTTGCTATTTCCAGCAGTTTCTTCATTCTTTTCATTATAAGTTTTTACGTTATTTTCATTTGCACTTCCCGCCTCAACTCTATCGGAATTATTCCTAATATTTTCCGTACTACTTTCATTGTTTTTCTCGTTGCCAATTCCATTATCCGTGCCAACGCTATCGCTAACATCGGTTTGCTTATTGGTCTCTGTTGTAGTGCCGTCATTCGTAATTTTTCTAGCTGTCGTTAAATACAGATTATTTTCAAGTGAAGAAGGTGCATGAGTATTAGGGACTTCAAGCCCGTCAATACCACCCTGAGGCGTATCACTGTATAAATCCCACTGAGTATTTTTATTAGTGCCAGTCTGTTTGCCGTCACTAATGGTACTGCCATTCTGAGAATTCACGCTTTCATAAGAGCTATCTTTATTTCCAGTTTTCTGTGATTCACTATTACTTTCGTTCGTTTCATTATTAAATACGTTATGTTCTTTAATATTGTCGTCTTTAACTGTGCCAGTGTGTTCATTAACGACACTTTCGTTATTGCTTTCAACATTACTATTATCGCCAACTTTTACATTGCTATTAACGCCAGTTTCATTGATAGCATTATTTTTCTTTTCTTCTCTATTATTTCTATTATCGCCAGTTTTGTTTCCAACTTCATCAATATTTTCATTTGCCTTAGTGTTTCTCTCATTCTGCCTTGTTACATTTTCAACGTCATTAGTATCAACAAAGCCATTCTGATTTCCAGCATGTTCTGTTGTTAAATCAACGTCATAGAAGGGATTAAACGATAATAACGCGCTTCTATAAAGCTGATTATAGTAAGGCATTATGATATTTAATCTGTCTTCTAGTCTTAATTTCCACAAGCCATAGGTTTCTTCACAAATTTCTCGTGTGTAATAATGTCTAAGAATCTTTTTTTCAAGCACAAGCCTATATTCTTCGTCATAAATCGGAAAATTGAAACTGAAAATAATGGGTGCCGCTTGCGTTATGATTTCATCAACATTATTAAATCCTTTGCTTTCTGTGTTACCCGTTAATGATTCGCACAGAAAGCGTACCTCCGTGGTGTATTTGCTCAATCAAATCACCTCAATTCGTTCTTAAATCTAATGCAATAGGAGAGCCCTCGTTTACGTTATTTTCATCGTTAACAACGCTTTCAGTTTCGCCTTTAAACATAATTTCATCGTCAGCTTCACGATAATCTTCACGATAAACGCAATCAATTTCGTCATCAAGTTCATCTGAAAACATTTCGTTAATCATTTTGCAGGCCTGTTTTCTAGCATTAAGTCTACTGTAACGATTAGCAATTGTTCCGCCCATATTTCTAATAACTTCATCACTCACCATTCTTTCCTTTTTCTGGAAAGAAATATTAGAAATACCTAAGTAGGTAAGTGCTTCATTATAATATCTGGTTTTTAAATCGTATAATTCCGTACCGTGAAACGGAGCATCTGTACTGATAGCCTTAATGGATTCCGGCGTAATATTTTTATTATCACCGTAAATAACAGGCTGATTACCTTCATATTTCATATAAAGGTTTTCAAGCGTTAACCTCTGTGTATCATCGCAAAGAATAAGAATAGGCGTTTTCTGTGCTTTTACATTAACTTCAATCGTGCGGTCAAATTCATAAAGTCTTTTGGAGAATACTTCAACATCAAGAGCTGAATTTGTATGCAATTCGTTATTCCAAATAATTACAGAATTTGTTTCGTCCAAATCCATCTGATACCCATTACTTGCATACGCTCGCCTATATTTAGGAATCTGATATACAGTAAGCTGTCCACCGATCATGCAACGTAAAGCAAGGAATCCCATAACTTCATCTTTAAAGAAAACGCACATGCCATCGCCAAAAAGACAAAGTTCTAGGAATCTGGTATCAATCGATTCTGGCATGTTTTTCCATTCAAACATGCTCATGGAGAGAGCCATTAGGCGATTATAATACTGTAAGAATTCAGCATTATTGTATTTCTGACTCTCCCAAAATTCTCGGTTTTTTCTTTTAGCCATTTAGCACCTCTCAATAGGTAGGATTTGTGAAGTCACCATAATTACCAATATTCATGCCGTCATTCCAAAATGTTATGCCGTTGTCATATATGCTTTTAATTTTAGCAATTGAATCAGAAGGAAGATTACCGGAAATTTCACAACCGATTGTTTTTGTGTATGTCCAATTAACTCTTGCGTTACGATTAGGAACCTTAATTCTTTTACAGGCATATCCAAATCTACTGAAATATTCATCTATGATTTTAGCATATTCATTCTTAATAGTCATTTGATAACATGTATAACCGCACAGTCCCATTTGCATATTGAATATGTCGTTATTCATGTGGCCATGTGCAGGTCTAGGGGTGGCCTCTAATTTATTTTTTGCCGCTATTTTTCTAGTTATTAAGCCAACCAATCCGCTTGCCCCATATTTAATCATGGAACCGCCAATTTGCGTAGAACCTCCGCCAATAGCCATTTTGGTTGCTACATTTCCCATAGCGGGACCTAACAAATTGCCGGCACCTATTTCCATAGGAACAGATTGTGGTAGCGTTATCATAGGTAGTGCGCCAGCTGTTGCACCGCCTACAGCCAGACCCGCGCCAACCAATAAAGCGCCAACAGCGATTTTAGCGCCTAATTCATTGTTTTTCCTATTTTGTGCTAACCAAATTTGATAAGCGTCACCGGCCCATGCGCACTCATTGAAACCTGTGTACATTAAACCGTTTTCATAATCTCTGGAAATATCTCGATAATTTAATGGATAGCACATCACACTAGGAATCCCAACGCCAACCCCACTTAATTCAAAAACGCCAATCAGACTAGGATTATTCCACATTTCGTTTTTATAAATTACATCTTCACCTTTATTATTACTTAATTTCAAAAAATTATAGGGATATATAAATAATTTTTTATTTTTTGGCACATAGCCGTCAACATTGGTTAGATTAGGTGTCAATGACCATGTGTCTGTACTGTATTCGTCAGTGTATGTATTCATAATAAAACTAGGATACTGATATATTGATAATATAGCATCTTCAAAACCGTTATCAATATATAAATGAAGAAAATCGCCAAAAGCATCAAGCCCATAATCAGGTGCCGAACTATTTAGATCAAAATATCGCATACCAATACCAGTAAAATAGTCGCCTATTTTTCTAGGTGTGGCACTTTCTAAATGATATTTTGTGTCTGGATCACTAGCATCATCAGGAACCACAAGAGAGGTATATATTACCATAACTTTTGATGGCGATAAATTATATCTTCTAAATAACTGAACGCTTAAATCTGTACCAATATCAACGTCCTCTTCAACTATGTTCTCAAACAAACCATCGCTTGTGCTATGTTCTCTTTCCACAAAACATTTATCAAGCACATAGTCAAACATCCATGTCTGCATTTCATCAATTTCAAAATTGATTCTTGATACATTTTCATTTACATATTCGACATTTAAAATGAACGCATAGAACCATTTATAGCTAGTTCCCTGACTCTGTGATGGTGCTAATGTGTAATGGGTATTTTGGAACATTAAATAAGTACAATCCCAAAGCTGATTTTGATTGAGATTTACTTGCATCCATCCGCGCTCTTTTCTTTGATATTGCTGATTATTAAGAGTATATTTAACTCTTAACGGATTATCAAAGAATGTTCTTTGTGCTGATTCAGACCCAAAATAAATCGTGTGGTCATAGTCATTGTTTAAAGAGACATTATGCAGAATTTTTACTGTCGTATTCGGATAAATGTACATATCAATCCTCCGAAAATATAAATAGATGGGGACGATGGGATTTGAACCCATATGCTCTAATTTTGGCGGGAGATTTTAAGTCTCCTGTGTCTACCGTAGTTCCACCACATCCCCAAATAAAATGGGAGGGTATCAGCCCTCCCACTGGGCAAATTACGGCGTAGGCGTAGAATCGTAAACAGTAATGGTAGCAGTATCGGATTTCGTAGAATCGAATACAGAAGTAGCAGTAACGGTAATTTCGGTGCCCTCCGTAATACTAGGAGAAACCGTAAGCACTCCGAGCGGAGAAATGCTGATATTTTCCGCATCCTCAGCACCACTAACAGTAGCAGTCCAATTGACAGCTTTGGACGCAAAGTTAGCAGTAACAACAGTAGCGGACATAAGCAGGGACTGTCCGGGCATAAGCACAGCAGTTTCGGGGGAAACGGTAACGCTCGTAATGGACGGAGCACCCGGGACGAAAACGGCGGCATTTGCAAAGGGAGAAATAGAGAACGTCTTCCATGCATGATACCAATACTGCCAATAGAGGCCCTCACCGTTATAATCTTCAGTGAACTGATTCATGTTATCATAGATCATAAACCAATCCCCGTCAACAATCACGGCGGGAATAGCATCCAGAGCAGTAAGTTCTGCATCCGTGAGAGGAGTATAATTCGGTTCATTTGCAAACAGAAGAGCAAGTCTTTCATTATCGATAGACCCGAACGAATCCACAAGCACTCTGTGTCCCATGAAATCAGCCTTGTCCATGTTGAAAGCAGAAGCAAGAACTTCAACATCCATCACAGCATCAAAGTCAGAATTGACAATGATATACTGATTATCCTTGAGCGTATAATTCTGAACGCCAGTCAGGTTATACTTATTGCTCATGAATTCAAAGTTGTTGGAAGTGCCCTTAATGGTGCCAACAATGGATTTCATATTGGCACTAGTAACAGTAGCAACCTGCACAGCCTTAAGCTGGCCGTTCAGAATATGTCTGCCGATCAGGTACTTCATAACCTGAAATTCATCGTAGTTTGCGGCGGTGTACATGCTGTCAACAATCTTAGCAATAAGATCGGTGACGCCCTGCCAGCTAAGGAACGCCTGTCTAAGCTGTTCTCTCTGAATAGTAGCCTTATAAAACTTCTGATAATTGAGCACGTGGAAAGCGGCTCTAACGTCAGGAATTTCACGCTTCATGAACAGCGTTTCGGAAACAGCAGGATCATACTCAAAGGGCTTTGCAATATTAACGAAAACCTCTTCAATGGTTTCTCCATATTCCATAATACCCTTCTTGAACTTTGCCCAAGGATTAGAATACAGTTTAGAAGTGACAATCACTCTACCGATTCTGTTCACAAGAGAACTAAGGAATTCATTCTGGAGAACGGCATCATTCATAATGACAAGACCGATCTCTCGAATATTGTCCTGAGAAATACTAGCAACCGGAACGTAGTTCTGATAATTTGCAGAAGCACTATTTCGGATAGCATTAAGAATTTCCTCGGAACTAGCGGATAATTTCTGTACAAGCGGAATAGTAGGCATCGGTTATTTCCTCCTTATTTATTAGTAAATAAGTCATTGATGGTGACTTCTTTTACTTCTTCTTTTTCTTCCTCTTTCATAGGCGAATAATTGCCGCCGTCAGAATTAAGGAATCTGTGACGATATTTTGCTTTCCACGATTCATCTAATTCGTGGTATTTTCTTTCCCAATCTTCACCGTTTCCATGACTTCTCTTTTCAAGATCATTGAAAGTATCTGTCATATCTTCAAGGAAGGAAATGGACTTGTCACTAGTATCATTTCCCACCATCTCATGCACTCGGTTGAAATACTGTTCTTTGGTAAGTACAGGCATGTTATTCGCCCTCCGTTTCGTTTTCGTTATTTGTACTGTTATTGCCACTGGTGGTTTCTACTAATTCTAAAGCAACAACACTTAGTACATTTAAATAGTTTCTGCCATCTGTGCCATAATAATTGGAAAGACCTGTAAATAATGCTGTAACGGATGCAATAGCAGAAGCAGAAGTAGCGGCACGTCTTCTAACGACAAAATTCGGCTGTACTGTTCCGCCTAAAGTATACGAAACTGTAACAGTATAAGCACGCATTTTATACTCCTTTCGTTAATTTATATATCAGCCAAGGCGGTAAGCCTTTATGCTTTTTATGTGGCGGCACAGGAGGCGTCGGCGGCGTAGCACCTAAGAAGAAATCTTTAATTCTTAACGCATTATCTGTGCTTTCTGCCGTTAATGTTAGATAATAATTCCCAGTGAACCATGGCAATCTTGTACCATCATCATTGATGAACGCATCATAAAAATGATAAGCCGCATTTAATCTTGTTGTATCACTCCCGTCATTGATACCTTCCCAATGGTACATAAATTCATATACCAAATTAGTAATATTTGTATCGGTACTATTGAAATAATCAGTAAGCGTATTATATGCGGAAGGCGTTATAAGAGAAGGAATCCATAAATTTTCATATACCAGAAAATTTAACTGACCGTCTCCGGAATCGCGTGCATAACCGTTATTATCCAGCCAGTCAAACAGAGCGGTTCTGCGCATTACAGTAGGCGGATTATCTGTCCATTGTCCTAAGCCAAAACCCGGATCGCCGACAGTTAAATTTTCCCATATTCCCGGATTTACTGTGCTTTCCTGATAGAAGTTTCCGCAAATAGCGGCGATTACACTTAAATTACTCGATATCGCCATATGATTTTAAAGCCCTGTAAATAAGAACAACAGTTTCTTCTCTAGTGATATTCCGATTAAGTCTTAGGTCCCCATCTTCATATCCCTTTAGAATCCCTCTTTTAAGGAAATCGTTAATAGCATCTTCTGACCATTCATGATAGGGCGGCTTTTGCTTTTCGTTTTCAAGAATACCATAACCATTGAAAATTCCAAGCAAATCACAAGGATTAACAGTGATACCATTTGAAATTTTTCTGGTTTCAAAATGGCAATGTGACCCGAAAGAATAGCCTGTATTTCCTTCAAGCCCTAAAGGCTGTCCTGTGGTAACTGCTTCTCCTGCATGAACAAATCGTTCTGCCATGTGGCACATAAAAATAGAATATTCTTCATTGTCCAGTCTTACATAATTCCCCCACTCCCACGTTTTGTTTGCGTGGTCTTCAATGATTGTAGAGGATTTGATAATGCCATTGCATGGTGCTATGATCATCTTAGATTCAAGGCCAACTAAATCAATTCCATTATGCCAATTTGTCTCGCCGTTTAGCGTTCTGTAACCGTATCTGCTTTCAAGTTTTACTTTACCTTCATACGGAAGGAGTAGACTTGTCATTTTTATCCTCTTCTTTCAGTTTGTTAAGGAAGGGTTTGAATAACTTATATAATGAAGGATTAAGCATAGCAAGGTTTTCAATTATGGAAACAAGTTCCATGATACAGATATAACTTGCAACACCAATTAATGCAGGAATATCAACGCCAAGCTGAATATAATCTGCACCATACTGTAAAAGACCTGCGCCGACAACGGTAAGAATTTCTGATAATTTATGGTACATGCCTTTTCTTAAAATGGTACTATTAAGGCCGTCTTTTGCTAAAGCCTTAATAAGCCCTGTGAGAACATCAAACGCAATGAAAGCAAAAACTGTGATATATACGGCCATTATTCATACCTCCGTTATAGCTATTATAGCATATATTTTCGGGTTTGTCAAGGGCTTTATAAAAATTTTGCCAATATCTATTGACAACGTCGCAGTATTGTGGTATAATAAATATGGAAATTATGAAGGAAGTAATGCAAAATGTTTTACGATGGTACCAAATTATTATCAATGAAAGACCTCAAAGGCGAAAAGCCTGAGATTTATTTGTGTACAGGAAACAGAAGTGCCGGTAAAACGACATGGTTTAATAGGCATGTAACGAAAAAGTTTCTTGATGAAAAAGAAAAATTCGGTTTACTTTATAGGTTTAACTATGAATTAGACGATGTAGCCGATAAATTTTTCAAAGACATTGGCACTTTATTCTTTCCTGATTTTACCATGAGAAGTGAAAGAAAATCGAATGGTATTTATCATGAATTGTTTATTAAGCGTAAATCTGACCCCGATGAATATGATGGTCTTTCTTGTGGTTATGCAATAACTATAAATAGTTCTGACCAAATAAGAAAACTTTCCCATCTATTTTCGGATATTTCAAGAATGATTTTTGACGAATTTCAGTCTGAATCTAATCACTATTGTTCCAATGAAATAACAAAGTTTATTAGTGTACATAATTCAATTGCCAGAGGACAAGGTTTACAGTCAAGATACGTGCCTGTTTTTATGCTTTCAAATACCGTCAGTATTATAAATCCTTATTATACTGATTTAGGCATTTCCGAAAGATTAAAGCATGATACAAAGTTCCTGAGAGGGGACGGTTTTGTACTTGAACAGGCATATATTGAAGGAGCAAGTGAAGCATTAAAAATGTCTGCATTTAACAGGGCTTTTGCAAAGAATGAATATCTTGCTTATGCTTCCGAAAATGTGTATCTAAATGATAACACAGCATTCATTGAAAAACCGTCTGGAAAAAGCAGATATCTTTGTACTCTTCGGTATAAACAGTGTGACTATGGCATTAGAGAATATCCGGATTCCGGCATTATTTATTGCTCAAATAGAGCTGATATAAATAATCCAAATAGAGTGTCTGTAACAACAGACGATCATAATATAAATTATGTAATGCTAAGAAGCAATCAGCTTTTCCTATCGAATCTAAGGTATTATTTTGAAAAAGGATGCTTTAGATTTCAAGATTTGAAATCTAAAGAAGCCTTGATAAAGGCAATATCTTATTAAGGTATCTGGGTACGCATTTCCTAATGAGCGGGGCGGGAAGTCCGGGTGAAATATACCGCCGTCTATCGCTTTTCATTCATGACTGTTTGCTTTAGGATACCGTGCCTTATAGATACAGGGGTAGAGTACACAAAACTCTGCCCCTTTTATTTTTGGGCAAAAGAAAAAAGCCCCTCCCCGAAGGGAGGGACTTTTTATATTTTCATTATGCCTGAGTATTCTAAAACTTTATATATTTCATCAACGCTTTCTTGTACATCTATTTCAATTTTTCTTTTATTGCCTTTATCAGGATAGTAACAATCATTCAATATAATATTGGTAACATAATCTGGTTTACATACTGTATCATCTGATTTGAAAGCATTGCAGAAATTCCAAATAGCTTTTATCCTTATTATGCTAATTCTGTCTACCATTATAATCACTGGCTTTCCTGTAGAATATTCATGCAATTTAATAAACATTATTTTTACCTCGCATTGATAAATTCACTCATTAAGGGTAGCTTTGTAATTTCTAAGCAGAAATAAACCCATTCGTCTAATTTATGATCTCTTCTTGCAAAATACATACTGTATAGAACTTCATAGTTTAACTGTACTGTTCTTAATTGGTTATAACTTGATGGCAAAAGCTGGATCATTTGCCACCAATCATCTTTCTCTTTAGTTTCTAAATAGTTTTCTCTTGCACGATTCAATGCAAATATGGTTTTATTCAAGTAATATAAACTATATGCACCTAAATGTTCATGTGAAAAATCGAAAAGTGTAAATTCCTTAGCACTAATCTTGTGCATAGTAGAACAAGAATTTGCAACTGTACCGACTTTATATGTATCAAATTCTTTCCACCAATAAAGAGGTGCTTTAATATCCATAGTAACATTTATCATTCGCATAAATTTTCTGTGGTCTGAACCTGCTTTAACAAGTGAGAGCATCAACTTTTTATCATTAGCTCCAAACCACACATGATGCTCATTTATATTCGTGTTAAAATTGCTATCGCTTTCATCCCAACTATTCATAGGGTTTCTCATACCTCTAATAGCCGCTTCAAATCCATCAATTTGAATGTGAGAAAATTCAATCATTTTTTAGCCTTCTTTCTAATTTCTTTGAGTAATTTATTTGTATTTTCTTCATCTGTTTTAGTACACTCAATTTCAACAGTAGTGAAAATATATCGACACAGCATATTTACGCATTGCCTTTTTCTTATGACAATATCAACATCACTTCCCGAATCGATAATTTTGGTTTCGGAACCGCATACAGGGCAAGTCATACATCCTCCATTCTTATTTGCTCAATTTCTTTGATTGATAAACCATCAATCCCTGCTGAATCTTTGCTGTTTGTTGATTTAAAATAAGCATCATCAAAATAAGGATACATGAATTCAAACATAAGATAATTTGCGGCATCACAAAGATATTCTTTATTGTGCGTTTCAAGATATTTGTTTACGCATTTTGTCATACTACCCAACGCGTTTACATACCTTCTCCCAAAATTGATAGCTGACGTGCCGTACTTATAGTATGACATTTCAACACGGTTTTTTCTAAGTTCATCAAAGCTAAAAGAGTATTCTTTATTTAAAATCTCATTTTTATTGCTCATGAAATTTCCTCATTTTCATAGTAATCCAAAACTGCCCCACCTAAATACTCAACATATCCGTGGCCTTCGTACCAGTCGCTTTGCCAAATATGTCTGAAATCATCCCACAATAAAAGTTCATAGCTATAATGCCACTCTTCCGATTCATCATATCTAGTTGCTATTAAAATAAGCAAATTATAACCGTAATACCGATCTGCAAAAGAATCAAATTCGTCTACGGTCTTCGTTTCAAAATTTTTGAATTTAATAGGAGAAATTTTCATAAGCCTGTACTCCCTAATCCACCTCTATTTTTATTTCCTAATTCTGAGCTAATTGTAAATGCCACATTCGGCTGATGCTCAATGATTCTAAACTGGCAAATTCTTGAACCGGCGGGTATGTCGGTGATTCTTCGCACGCAATAAGCGGGGAAATGCCATTCATCATTGTCACCGCAATAATCCTCGTCAATAATGCCAATGGAATTAGCTTGAATGATTCCAAAATTTTTAAAGGTAGAAGAACGTGGCGCTACAATAGCTTCATAGCCTTTTGGCAATTCAATTGCTACACCAAGAGGAATATAAAGAAAGTCCCCTCGTTCCATGTGTACATCTTCAACGGTTCTTAAATCAAACCAGTCACCATGTTTTTCAATGTTATAAATTTCACCTTGAAATTTAATTTTTAAAATCTTCGTATCGCTTCTCATAAATCCTCCGTCAAAATGTTTCAAGAAGCCCGTCAAGAAAATAAACATGATTGCCATTATCATTGAGATAAGTCACAATAGATAATCCATAAATTTTTGCTGTCAAGGCTTCAATTGTACAGCCCTTAGATTTTCTATAGTCTAAAGGAATTAAAACGACATCGGCATCACCCATTTTTGTAATTGATTTTCCTAAAAATTCAATACGATTTGATTCCCCGGGAGCATAATTTTCAAAAAGGCTTTCAACTAAATCTAAATCATCTTTATGCTTCTTGTTTTTCTCTTCTTTGTATGCCTTGAAAATAGCTTTCTGTGCTAAGCACATTTCATCATAGGATTTTCCTTCACATCTTAATGATACAAAAATATGAAGCATTTTAGTTCCTCATTTCATAAGGTACTTCCGTAAGTAAAACCCCGCCGGGGATTCTCTTCGGAATTAGTTTTCCGGGGACTATTAGTCCGCGCTTAAAGTCTGTTAGCTGTAAATCTTTTTTCAAGAATTCTTTTTCTTCATCTGTATATTCTTCCTCCTTTACTTTTTCTCCCATTGCTTTTAAAAATAAATTCTTGCTTCGTTCTGGCATTCCTGCGCATTTAACATTATAATAAGGCTCTTCAATCGGTTCTCTGTTTTCGTGAGTAACATGTTCAACATATGTTTTCTGTCTCACAAATAATCCTTTGTCCCAACAGCTTTCAAATTTCCAACAACAGAATTCTTTAGGGTCTTCAATTACGCCAACCAAATCGTCAGGCATTAAATCACAATGAATACTGTCTGTATCAGCGTAAATAAAACCCGGCTTATCTGGGCCGTGATAATTTTTCTGAGCGGCTCTTATTGTGAAGTTTCTGGCGTAGGATGTAATGGCTGAGCCAACTGGAATATAACCCGGCATTTTGTTATGTTCATTTACGGTGAAATATTTTACTACTTTGTTTTCATCTAAGTATGCAACTTTAAAACTTGAATCTGTATTTGAAGCCATCTTTCCATAAAGATTATTCAAAAACAACTTTGCTAATTCCCGTAAGGCTCCTGTAGATTCTATTTTTATTTTCTTATACTTGTCAATGTATTCATCAAATATGCCGATCTTAGCATAAAAATAACACCCATCAAGAATCTCTGGTTCAAGCAAGTAATAATGTTCTTTGAAAAGTTCCCAGTCAACCATTGTCATTGTAAGAATAACGTATGTAGGAACAATATCGCCATCGATTGTCTTTCTGAATTGCTTATATTCACCTGTTGCTTTATCAAAAATATCGGAAGATTCAAGCATCTCTGTTGCTTTATAACGTAAATTTCCCTTTATCTGAATAAACGGTAATTTTCCTTCTCTAATATGAAACATTGTTTTTACTCTGATAAAGTAAAATTTATCATACGCTTTCGCCTCTTCTGGTATGTAGTCACCCTTCCAAAATGTAGGCAATCCAACAGGATATTTTGAACCACTTTCAGAGGACATAACAGAAGGATATAAGCTATTTACATCTGCCGTTGTTCCATTTGTGTATATTTTGTTTTCTTTTCCTCTTACTAAATAACACCACCCTCCACGATAAGATTTGCGTATGTATTCACCGGCATTAGGAGAACCATATAATTCTTCATTTATTTCTATGTCATACATATTCGGAAAGTATTCATCGTATGTTTTACCGCCAATAATATTTCTGTATTCAGCAAGACAACAGGAACCAATAGTTAATTTTTTATGCCCTTGTTCAAACATTATTTCTAAGGCTTCTTTAATAACCAAAACATCGTTTTTAATATACTCTTCTTCGTCAGGCGAAATGTAACACCCTGCATAACGCACCCCTTTATATTCCATTTCTAGCTTTTGGTGTTTTGTTTTAAAGGATTTACCGATTTTCTTTAATTTAAAAGGTAATAATTTATAACTATCTCTAAGTTCTATTATCTTGTTATGCGTTTTTATTACAATTTTATACCATGTCCCCATTGATGAAATGGAATATTGAAAAGACTTACATGGCATATCTTTTGGCTTCATCCAATGAATTGTGCTTATGTCATTTTCATCATCTTGCGTATATGCTTGCGTATAACCAGCGACATTTAATAAGTATGAAATCCAAAATTCGCCATCAAATTTTAAATTGTGATAGTAACATACTATATTTGTTGATAATGATTCAAAATATTTAAATTGATCGTCAATCGAATGAAAAAGATGAACCTCTTCCGTAAAAAGTTCTACACAGGCAGACGCCCAAACCTCTGTTGTTTTCTGCCCTTTATAGACGGTGGTTTCAAAGTCACCCACCATAACTTTTACTTCTTTTTTCATGTCAGTTCATCAATCTGAAACCTTTCTAATTGTTCATCTGCTTCATCATAATTAAACGCTTCCGATGTCGCTGTTATTTCTGCTGACTCTTGCTGTGTTAAAACTCTGCCTTTAATTATTTCGGCTAACTGCATTAAAGCCGCTGACACTTTATTTTCATCCGAATCATAAAGCATTGTTTCTAGGGCAGTATCTATTTCAATTCCGTGCCCATCCAATCTTCTCATAACATTATTGAAACCTTCTGTTCTTATCTCGTTATTCAGCATTTGTTTAAAGCTGACAGAAGCCGCCTTATTACCATGCTTATCAAAACGATCTGGTTTTGCTCTATAATCGGATTCAAACTGTTCTATCCTTGATAATATTCCGGCATAAATAGCGTCGCCATCATAAATATATTCACGTTCTGATTTTTTCAATTTTTTCTGACGCTCATAATTTTTCTTCCATTCCTTGACTTTCTTGTCTGTTATTTCTTCATTAGCCTTTTTTCTTTCAGCTTCTCTAATTGCTTCAATCTCTGCTCTTTCGAGCTCAACAATTTCTGGATGATCTTCTTCCCATTGTTCGTCGTAATCCTCGTAGGATTCAGACCCTTCATCCGGTAAAACAGATTGCTCTGCTTGCCCTCCAATAGGAATTTCTTCTCTTCCATTTTTTACCTCCCCGTATCTGGATTTAGCTAACGTAAAAGCATCGTAATCTTCATTGGATAAAGCGCGAATAAAATCCATTTTCTGCTCTTCATTCAAAGAATTATATTCCGCTAATAATTGAATTCCATGTGCTAACTGCTCATCTTCGTATTGCTGTGCGATTATTGCTTTGCCTTTTTTAGGAAGATTTGCTGTCCAGATTGACTCTCTTTTTCTTTTTGTTAATTCAACACCTTGTGAAACGGGTATTTTCTTTCCCTGACTAATAAACCCTGTTGCCTTTTCGTATAATTTTTCGGAACGGATATTTTTAACAGCTTCAATAACAGCTTTTCCTATTCGTCTAGGCAAATTCGTTAATGTAGGAATAATATCCGCTGGAAATATAAAGCCGGATTTTTCTGCGCGTTTTACACGCTTTTTTAAATTATTAACCGCATTTACATATCTTTCTTGTGATGGTGTTAATTTAGGTTTCTTAGATTTAGGCTTCTTAGATTTAGCCATCACAAACCTCCTATAAAGAAAAGGGGAAAGTATTAACTTTCCCCTTAACTGCTATGCGAATTTGAGCGTTTTAGATGATGGAACAAGTAATGAAATCTTTGCCGTTATAGTTCTTAGAGGGCACCTTATAAATTTCGATCTGGAACGGTTCATCAGATTCTTCCTTCATTTCGTCCCAAATTTCCTTGAAAGAAGACCAAAAACTGGGAGAACCAGTTACATACTTAGTTCCATCGTCTGCGATGATAAGATAATTGTTATAATCCTTGCGATCCTTGCTCTTTTCGTTGTGAACATTAAGAACAACATAATCAACAGGGGTGATAATGAGCGTAGTTCCAAGATCCTTGCATTCATCAACAGCATCATCAATTTTGTGCGCATTGGTGGTGTCCTTCATGAGGATCTTTTCTCTAGCAGTAAGATCATGAGTGGTTTCAGCGATTTTAACAGAATAGTTTTCCATTTTAATTCTCCTTTTTAGTTATTCTCTTCTGTGTTTTCGGTGGCGTCTTCTTTGCTTCCTCTCGGGGGAAGAATCTTAGCATGATTGATGAAGTCCTGTTCAGACATACCGTAAAGCGTTTCAACGGTTTCGGTAGACTTAATGTGGGCAAGTCTTTCATTGCCAACATTTACGACCGCTTCAACAGCTTCGCGCAGTTTCTTAGCCTTCGTAAAAACACGAGGCACAGAAACTTCACGTTCCTCTGAGATTCCCGTCTCGATATTTACAACGAGAACGGTGGCTTTTGTGGTGGTGATTGTTCTTGTCACCTGCGGCTGTCTTGCCATTGGTATTTGCGCTCCTTTTAACGCTATTTGTGGGCTGAATTTTTGAATTTGTGGTAGTTTTTAGAGTTGAACTAAAATGCCCACAATCTGAACCGTCAGAACTACCATATGATTCTATGGTCACATTGTACCATATAAATATTGATACAATATGGCCATAGTGTTAAGAAAGCGTTAATTCGGGTTTTACTGATTTTTCAAGTGATGTACTGCATTGGTTACATCTTTGCAGAGGTTGCGGTATTCACATTTACGGCAATCTTTGCGAGTGTATGTACAGGTTGACGCTTCATGAATTTCATCCTTGATGGTTCGCATCATGTCTGTTAAAGCACGAATTTCTTTGCGATTATAATGAGGATGAAGTTTGAAGATAATCATAAGTCCTCCCAATTGGCTAATAATTCTGCACAAGGCTCACGGTTTTCGTTAATCCATATCCTTGCAAATAAAATATCATCCCACCACCCGGGAAATGGCGAATCTACTGTTACAAAAAACATAAGCCACAGGATTTTCATATTGCCATAATTCATCCAATACATCCTCTGCAATAAATTGATAAGCATTATCTCTCAAATTAGATTCATTGCAGTCAATATGCCTTTTAATACCATAGAAATCTTCATTATCATTACGGTTCGGCTGAATGTTTGCTTCAAAACCTGTGAACTTATAAAACGGTGATTTCAACTTTTAAACCCTCCTTAAGTTCAATTTTACGAATGCTAAGGGAATAACCGTATCCCCTTTCTATTGCAACGACAACGCAATCTCCGATAAAATTTGCATACTTATCAAAGAATACAATGCCAACGGAAACTGCTTCGTCTTCTGTTGCACAGGAAAGTGTTACATTACGAGATTCACGCTTAGTCATAACGTAAATTTTGTAATTTTTGGTTATCATATTTTTCCTCCTGTTATAGTGTAACGTGGCCCAATGTGGGCCTGTTTTATATTTGTAGAATAACGCGTTCATCCTATAAATTTTCCGATTGCTGTAAGAAGGGAAACATAGTAGGTATTAAGTTCTTTTGCGTGATCGACTTGTGATTTAAATTCGTCATAATCTAAGTATTGCATATCCAGTTCAGTAATATGAAGAAGTTCCATTATTGCGTTGTAGTATGTCTGTGCGTATTCTTGTAGGTTTTCTATACCATCGTCTCTGATTTCAATTAAACGCTCAAGAATCTGTGAACCTATTTTACGATATTTTTCCATAAATTTGTCTTCAAAACGAATTGTGAAGAATTTAGTACCTTTTCTGCTCATACCGTCAGAAGAAATTAATGTTAAGCCGTCAAAAGTGGCTTCGTATGTGCCGTCTGAAAGCTGATTGCAATTCCTTGCTATGATGTTGAATTGCTTTTCGGAAATGAATACAGGACGATTATCGTCTTCTGATTCACTTTTCATTTTGCTATAGTATTCGTAAAGACTAGGAATGAACTCATCAGCAAACCAATTTGTGTTGTACATTTATTTTTTCCTCCTGTTTGTAGTGTGACATGACAGCTTGAAGCTGTCAGTCTTTGCTAAAGCACCATATTACGAATTTAAATACTTTTTCAATACAGATAATTGTAAAAATTGCCCAATAAGCCGAGCTAGCATTACATAAAGATGCTATTTCAAGATATAAGAGAATTTCAAACATTTTAAGCATTGCCCTCCGTATGTATTTTTTGATAATATTCTAAAAATTCTTTGGTGCGCCTTTGGGATGCTTTTTCGCTGTAATAATTAACGCCAAATTGCAGGGTTTCAATACTCATTGCGTTGACATACTTTGAATCAGGCTTTTTTCCTGTATAAAGGAAATAATAAAGATTAAATTCTTTCCTTGCTTGTTTCCATAATGTAATATATTCACCACAAATTATTTGTTCGTCATTAATATTAAAAAGCACCCCAAAAGAACGATAGACATTATAGATATTTACCTTGACTTCATCAAACATATCTAATGATTCTGGATAACATCCGGTAATTTGTTTCCACTTTTTAGGCGGTAACAATTCCATTCCTACTAGTTCGATATTTTCAGTTCTAAAGCCGTTCTTTTTGCGCCCATCGGGAACAAAATAGGTTAAGACGCGACCGTCAAATTCGGGCTTTACTTTGTAGTACTTTGCCATTATTTTTTCCTCCTGTTTGTAGTGTAACTGCGCCCAATAAGGGCGTGTTTTATAAATGTAGAATAACGAGCATTTAGTCTAAATACATCACAGATTTTGCATTATTTTTAAATCCATAAATAACTTCTCTGTGATAATATTCGTCTGTTTCTTTAAATACCTTAATCGCTTGTTTCTTTGTACCACCAAAGAAGTAAATGTATGCTAAGATAAAATCTTTGAGAATTGACATTGCTTTTTCCTCCTGTTTATAGTGTAACAGAGGGCAATTTTATTCGCCCTCGATAAACCACTTTTCATAATCTTCGTCATCGCAATACCCTGCTAATGAATTAAAAAATCTGATGGCTAATTTGAGATTCTTTTCCCGTGTTTTTTCATCGGGAGAATCAACGTCGATTATTGCTACATCACCATAATGATAATCACGAGTTATTTCAATCTCAAAATCTAAGATTTTTCCGAATTCTTTTTCTCCTTCCTCCGTAAGGAGCATAGGCCCACAAAAAGCAATGCCTAATTCCCCGGTGTAGTTGTCATAAACGTCAATATCTTCGGAGAGTTTGATAAAGTCGCGAACGCTCATTTTTTCGGTTTTCATATGTTTTTTCCTCCTGTTTTTAGTGTAACATGGTGAGATATGAATCTCACCAATTCAAACATTCAAGATCAACAACTTCTACTGAAATAATACTAACAACATAACCATGGTAAAAGTTTTTCAAATCGCGTGCAATAAACTCTGCAAACTGTTCATGAATATCGCCATAATTTTTGCGAGTAATTACATCAAAATCTTCGTAATACTGTCTATCTTCAACCTTATACATAATGGCTATTTTATAATGCCATGCCGAATATAATAGATTGCAGTTTTTCATGGGTTTTTTCCTCCTGTAATTTGTGTGACATGTGCGCATTAAGCACACAAATCGGATACCGGAATGCTTAAAACTCTAGTGGGTAAATGATAGACAAAAATTTCAGTACCGTCTACATCAAAAAATGTATAGCCACATGTGAAGGTAAAACAGGACGCATGAACGACTTTCAAGTTCACGCTTTTCAGTCTTTTAGATTCCGCCCAAATGTAATTATAGGCGTCTATCTTAGCAAAAGACGGTTTTGTATGCTGATTCAATGGAAGTCTTTGTAGAATGCCTCCATTCTGCATAGGCATGTTTAAGCATTTCAAAATCTCTTTTTAACATTGTTTTTTCCTCCTGTTTGTAGTGTAACAGGGCTGATTAATTCAGCCCGGGAACGCTCTTCAAAAGTGATTCATAGTACTTGATTTTGAGCTCATTCTGTGCATTAGATTCAAGAACCCATTCCGGAATATCGGAACCATCATAGTATTCAATATTCGACTTAATTTCATGCTTAAGAGATTCAATTTTGTACTCAATCTCATTAGCAACTTCAGATTTAGCGGAAAGAATAGCAGACAGTTTCATGATAAAATCTCCTCTTGATTTGAAATTTTTTCCCTCTGCGAGGTGTGACAAAAAGGCAGTTTATACTCTTGCCTAGGAGTGTGTATCACGCTTTTATCGTTCGACCGTTTTCATCAAAATAACCATACCACCCGTAATAAATAATGCCCACTTTATTACACAATTTTTTGAACTCATCAATACAATGCGTTGAATACGCCTTTACAATTTCCCCTGTTTCCGGTTTGATAACTTCATAGACCCAAACCATTGATTTTTTCCTCCTGTTTTTGGTGTGACAGGAGCGCAGATTATTCTGCGCTCTTTTCCTCTTTTTTCTTATCCTCTGCTACTGTACTGTACTTGATAAAATCGTCAAGGCTCATGATACGCTTTTCGGTGGTGGTGCCTACAACTTTTGCGGCGGCTACACTGATTTTATCGCTCTCAAGAGTATCACGGATTTCCTTAAGCAAATCACGCGGTGTGAGATCGGAAAAATCTCCAGGAACCGTCCATTCACGGGTATTCATTTCCATGGTGTCAAGATCGGTGGTGGTGATACGGATACGGGAGTAACTAATGGTGCGGGTGATGAACTGGGTTTTCATGGCTGAATCTCCTTTGATTGTATAAAATTTTTCGCTCTGCTGCGAGAGTGAGACAGAGCAGTCATTGACTGCTCTCCTGTTTCGTCGCATTTCAGCGTGACATTCTGTTGAATGAGATTTCAACAGAGTAGCTTTCCCCTCTCGGCGTTCCTTCCATAGTCGGAGCCAAGATTTTACACCTCTCGGCGGGGTACACTCTTCAGACACTTTTTCACAGAAGAGGAACGGCTGACCTTGACAGCTTTTACCGCCCAGCGCCTTGCGCTCTCTCCGTTGGTGGACGTGTCATCGCTCTCCCGTTTCCGGGGTCACGGCGTGATTACTGTCAAAGCTCCTGTATTCGATTGTCAAGCGCACATTCCGCTCACATGAGCGTACCCGGTCGGCCGTGTCGCCGTGTGTCCTTTATCGTACACCGTGCGCCGTGCCCGTGTGGTGGGTGCCACACTGTGGCCGGGTCCCGTCGCCTTGAATCGCGCGGTTCCGGGTCCCGTGAGAGGGTTCCTTTCGGGGTTCCTCTCTCCCTCTCACTGGCATAATTATACCACACTTTCCCGCGCCTGTCAAGGCTGCGCGACGAAAAACTTTGCACAAATAATGTTGCCCTGATTTGTGCAATTTGACGTAACAGGTGTGCACCTATAGCTGTACACAGTTCTAACAGTTGTGGGGGAAAGTGAGGTACCCGAAACACGAATGTTACTATT
>Ga0247609_10001850_pt1 | contig 23738 bp, 14 predicted proteins | sample 172DNAGHGlowgp2_FD_193487 | JGI IMG/M metagenome (GOLD analysis project Ga0247609, IMG submission 193487) | Sheep rumen microbial communities from Palmerston North, Manawatu-Wanganui, New Zealand - 1728 DNA GHGlow gp2 | ecosystem: Host-associated > Mammals > Digestive system > Stomach > Rumen ...
TGCCTGCCGCTGTTGACGAGCAGACAGGTGCCGAGAGAGACCTGAAGATTGTGAAGTTCGTACTCTCTTCTACTTACGACAACGCAGATCGCCGTTCGTTCTTTGACAACATGAAGGCCTACAAGTATGAGCCGAAGGATGCCAGTGGCATTGAGACTGTCAATGCAGCTGCTGCCGAGAATAGTGCTATCTATACACTCACGGGTGTGAAGGTGAACAAGGCTGTGAAGGCCGGTCTCTACATCCAGCAGGGTAAGAAGTACTTGGTAAAGTAAATCATTAACGCAACTGTAATAGAAAAGGGGGACGCATCGACGGTGCGCCCCCCTTTTCTTGTGTTTCTCTGTGACTTGAAATCTGCAATTACAAAAAATGGGGGTGGTTGTCAATAATTGCAGAAGGATTTTTTTGTTGTTTCATTTATTTTTATTTATTTTGCACCTTGAAATAAAAACGGCTACTGACATTTTGCAAAATTTAGAACAAACAATATCGTCTAATAATATTTTATGAAAAAAATCTTTTTCTGTGTCTCTCTCGTGTTAGCGGGATTGATGACTGGCTGCATTGAAAAAAATGAGCTAGTGGATGCTAAGGAAAAGCCTTCGTGGCTGGGAGGAAGCATCTATCAGGAATTGAAGAATCCGGGCTATCTGGAGGGAAAGTTCTCTACTTATCTGCGGCTGATTGATGATCTGGGCTATGCAGAGAAGTTGAACCGTACTGGTTCGATGACAGTGTTCCCCGCCAATGATGAGGCTTTTGAGCGGTTCTTCAACAGTAATGAGTGGGGTGTGACGAGCTATGAACAGCTCTCTACTGCTCAAAAGAAACTGTTGCTCTGTAACTCAATGCTCGACAATGCTCTGCTTGTAGGTATGCTGAGCAATACGAGCGGTACGGACAATGTGATGAAGGGCATTGCTATGAAACACAAGACCAACTTGTTTGTCACGGATACGATTCGTCGCATCCTCACTGCCGATGAGATGCCTCAGAACAATCATTACTGGGATCAGTTACGTGCGGCAGGCAAAGCCTATGTGGTGAGCGATGCAAGCAATCAGATGCTGGTGCACTTCACTCGTGAGCACATGTTGAGCAACGACATCAAGACGCTGGGGCCTGAGAGTGACTTTGCCATTCTTACAGGCACTCCCTATAAAGACGGTATGGCCTATATCTTTGACGATCAGGTAGTGAAGAGTGACATTACCTGTCAGAACGGCTATGTACATCAGGTGAAGGATGTGATTGTTCCGCCGGGCAATATGGCAGAGGTGTTGCGTAAAGATTCGGAGACCTCTTATTTTAGCCGTATTCTCGACTATTATTCGGCTCCCTATGAGAATCAGAGCGTGACTGATGCCTACAATGCGATTGCTCTGGAAACAGGTAAAGCACCTGTGGACATGATCTACGAAATACGCTATCTGAACAAGCAGACTGAGCACAAGCTGGTGAATGCTCCAGATAATCAGATTCAGGATTATGTGTTGAGCTATGATCCAGGATGGAATGAATACAGTCCGAGAGCCGTTTCGGATGGTGTTGACTATACGATTGGCGACATCGGTGCGATGTTTGTGCCTACCAACGATGCTGTGAAGCAGTTCTTTATCAGAGGCGGTGGCGCATATCTGATTGACCTGTATGGCGACAAACCGAACACAGAAGAAAACCTGGCTGAGAATCTGGACTCGTTACACTCGAAGAAACCTGACATCTTGACGCTCTTTTTAGATAATCTGATGCGCCCTTCGTTTGTAGGTACCGTACCAACCAAGTTTAAGGATATCCTTTCAGATGCCAGCGAGTATATGGGTATTACTCTTGACAAGATACAAAAGAAGGGCGAACGCTATGACATCAAGTTTGCTAATAATGGTGTAATCTATAAAATGACGGAGTTGATAGCACCAGACCGCTATCAGAGTGTCATGGCTCCATCGTCGGTCTATCCTGATATGCGTGTGATGGGCTGGGCCGTAGCTGATGACAATACGCTGGGCGTTTCACACCACTATTATTTGATGGCCATGAAGTCGAAATTCGCTTTCTTCATTCCCGACGATGAGGCTTTTGAACATTATTATATTGACCCTATCTATCTCGGACATGAGAAACCCCGTGCCCTGAAGTTCTCGTTTGTGAAGCAGGGAACATCAGATAAGGTGAAGTGCGTGGCCTACGACTACGATCCGGAGACCAATACCGTGGGTGAAGTACAGGGTAACGGTGCAGAGGTGACTGCCGATGAGTGGAAGTCGCTGATGGTCGATATTCTGAACTACCATACTGTGGTGCTCGACTCTAATGAGGTGTTTGGTACCAATAACTATTATAAGACCAAGCATGGTGGTGAGATTCATGTTACGGGAGCTAACGTGGGTGCTCAAGTGATGAGTGGCCAGCAGATAGACAATGGAGTCGCACCCTCTAATGTAGAGCGGGTCTATGAAGAGAAAAACGGAAACGCTTTCCGCATTGACCATGTCATAGAAGCTCCCCGCAACAGTGTGAGCAAGACGCTGCAGGCCAACAGCCGCTTTTCTGAGTTCTATAAGGTTTGCGCTGGCTTCTCAGCAACGGAGATACTCACTTGGGCAGGTATTAGCGCTGACCCTAACGAGTTTAATATCTCGGAACAGGATGCCTATGTCATCTTCTCAAGTGACCGTCGTGTGTCTGTGAAAGAAACCATAAACCGTTGCTGTTTGGATGAGAATGTGAAGATGTTCAATACTTATAACTATACGCTTTACGCCCCAAACAACGATGCTATGGATAAAGCCTATAATGCGGGTTTGCCCAGCTGGGATAAGATACGTCAGCTGTATGATGACCATTTGGATGAGGGCGGTACCCAAGAAGCTCAGGCCAAAGCGCAGGCTAAGGAAATGATAGACCAGCTGCGAGACTTTGCCCGTTACCATTTCCAGAGCGTGTCGGTCTATGCTGACAATGTGGTGAAGTCACATACCTACAACAGTTTGAGTACCGACGAGATCGGACTCGCCATGGAGCTGGAGGTAAGCGGAGGCAATGGCAAAATTTTTGTGAAGGATGGTGCTGGCGATACGCACACCATTGATGCAAGCAACTCGGCCACATTCTCGAACTTGATGACCCGTGACTATTGGTTCGATGCGGAGCGTTCGAGTGCCAAGTCTATCTATACATCGTCGTTCTGCGTGATTCATGAACTAACCGAACCTCTTAATTCTGGAAAGCTGGGTCTGTCGTGGACTTCACGAAAGAACAGGTAAGGCTCAAAGAAACAATGACTATTCTAAAGGCAAAATAATATGACGATAAAAAAAATATTGCTTACGGCCCTGATGGCTATTGTCTGCCAAGTGATGATGGCGCAAGGGGTGCGTATATCAGGAACACTCTCAGACAATGAGGGACCGGTCATGATGGGTAATGTGGTCGAGATTGATGCCAATAATCGTATCGTATCGGCTGCGCAGACCGACTTCAATGGCAACTTCTCCTTGACCGTGAAGAGCACGAAGAACAAATTGAAGTTCTCATACGTGGGCGATAAGACAAAGGTTGTGAATATTGGCTCACAGACGAATTTCAAAGTCAAACTTGAACCAGAGAACACTGTGCTGAAGGAGGTGACAGTAAAAGGTCATCGAAGCAACTCGGGTGGTCTGATGATTCAGAAGAAGGAGATCACTGTGTCTTCGCAGGTGATGAATATGGAATCAGTTGAGGGCTTGGCTTTCACCTCGGCCGATGAGGCTCTGCAGGGTGAGATTGCCGGTCTTGACATCGTGTCGAATTCTGGTAACCTGGGTGCTGGTTCGCAGATGCGTTTGCGTGGCGTGACCACTATCACAGGCGATGCTAACCCGTTGATTGTGGTTGATGACAAAATCTTTGACAATCCAGACGAGAACTTTGATTTCCAGAATGCAACCGAGGAACAGTATGCCTCACTGCTGTCAGTGAACGTGGAAGATATTGCCAGCATCCGTGTACTTAAAGATGCTGCCGCTACTGCTGTCTGGGGGTCTCGTGGCTCAAATGGTGTATTGGAAATTACGACCAAACGTGGTACTCGTGGCAAACCGCGTGTGAACTTCTCTTATAAGTTTACGGGCACATGGCAGCCAGATGGTTATGAGTTACTTGATGGTGACAGCTATTCGATGCTGCTGAAAGAGGAGTTCTACAACCCGAACCAAAAGCCTGATGCAACGAACAATATCTATGAGCTGAATTATCTAGGCTCTGACCGTTGGGCCGAGGCTCAGAATTGGGACAATAACACCGACTGGGTGAAGGCTGTGAAGCAGTTTGGTGCCATGCATGACTGGAACGTCAATCTGACGGGTGGCGGACAGAAGGCAACCTTCCGTATCTCGGCAGGTTATAAGCATCAGACGGGCTCTATCATCAAACAGAAGTTCCAGCAGTTCACCACACGTCTGGTATTGGACTACAATGTTTCTGACCGTATCCGCTTCTCTACCAACTTTGCCCTGACTTATACCGGTAATGACAAGAATTATGCGGGATTGTTAGGCATTGCCCAGAAGATAGCTCCGAATATGAGCATTTACCGTCAGGACTCCAGGGGAAATGATACGGACGACTATTATATTATGAATGAAAGTGAGAGTGGCCGCTATCCGAAAGATGGCAACTATTCTTCCTATGAACTGCGTGACATCAAGAATCTTGGCAACCCCGTAGCTATCGCTAATATGGCATGGAAGCGGGAAAATACTTATCGATTGACACCTGACTTCAGCGTGAAATACGAGATATTGGGTACAGAGGAGGAGAAGAGCCGACTAACCTTTAACGGTCGTGTAGATTTTGATATCTATGCGAGCAGCAGTCCAGACTATTATCCCGCCTCTTTGGCAAACGCTCAGTGGAGTAACGCTACCTATAATTTGAGCACCAATAAAGAAACCAACAATTTCAAGGTTGGTGGCCGTGTGGAACTGGTGTTTACACCTTATTTTAAGAATCATGACTGGTCGGCTACGATGTTGGCTCGTTATGAGATGAGCACCTCGAAGTATAATCAGCAAGAACTGTCAATGAATCAGTTGCCTACTGGGATTACTTCGCCTACGGTCTACAGCTCTCTGAAGTCGATGAACAGTAGCAACTCGCGTTCAGCTTCGCAGAATATACTTTACAACGGTCACGTTAGCTATAAGGATGGCCGCTATAGTCTGGGCTTCTCGCTACGTGCTGATGGTGACTCAAAATTCGGACCAGACAACAAGTGGGCTTTCTTCCCAGGTGTGTCTGCACGTTACAACATCAGTGACGAACCGTTCTTCAAAGCCATCAAAGGCAACTGGCTGTCTATACTCGGCCTACGTGCCTCATGGGGTGTCAATGGTAAGGCTCCAAGTGCTAACTATTTGTTCTATAACACCTACAATACCTCAGCAGGCAACTATGGTGCAGGAGGAATGAGTGTTATAGGTGGTAAGTCGATGGGCACCCCCGTACCGACTGGTGCACTTAGCGGTTTGAAGTTGGATGACTTGCGCTGGGAGAAGACCACCAGTTATAACCTGGGTTTCAATCTGGGCTTGCTGAACGACAAGATTGAAGTGGACTTTGACTATTATCACAAGGAAACTAAGGATTTGCTGATGTCGGGTGTGGCTATTCCCAGTATGGCAGGCTATGGCACATTGTCATACATGAACGTTGGACGTATGGACAACGATGGTTGGGAAGCAAACGTCTCGGTTAATAAGTTGATAAAGTTCGGAAAGTTCTCTATTGACTTCGGTTTCAATGTAGCTCAGAACTCTAACTTGTTGAAGGAAATGAACCAGAGTGTGCTGGATGCCTTGAATACCTATTATACGAATTATAGTTCAGGAAAGACTGGTAGTCCCTGGGCCATCACCCAGCGTGGTAACTGGCCGTTGCGTGTGCAGTTGAATAATTCGTTGGGTTCTATTTATGGATTCCGATATAAGGGTGTTTATCAGTATACCTACGACTATCTGGAGAATCTGAAGAAGGAAAATGGTTGGACGACCACCCAGTATGAACAGGAAATCAATAAATTGTTGGCGCAGGGGAAAACCTTCCCAATTGCATTGAAACCCAATGGACAAGTGCTGATGACCTCACAGGGACAGCCTACGCCCATGGTATTTAACTATGTGAACAATAATGGTCAGGGTAGTACCACTTATACGTTCCAGGGTGGTGATGCCATCTATGAGGACATCAATAAAGATGGACAGATTAATGAGCTTGACGTTGTTTACTTAGGTAATTCTCTGCCAAAGGTGAATGGTGGTTTCAACTTTACTTTCAAATATGGGCCTTGGAGTGTCAAGACACGTTTCATGTATCGCTTCGGCAACAAGATTGTGAACGTGGCGCGTCAGAATCTGGAGAATATGTTTACTACCTATAACCAGTGTGCTACGGTAAACTACCGCTGGCGTAAGGATGGTGACGTGACACCGATACCACGGGCTATGTATAATGCCTCATACAACTTCCAGCCCTCTGACCGTTATGTTGAGGATGGTAGTTTCGTACGATTCCAGAATCTGCAGATTGCCTATAACTTCGATAAGAAACTGATTAAGGAGCTCGGATTGAGCCAGTTGCAGATTTATGGATCTATGAACAACCTTTATGTATGGACCAAGTATAGCGGTGTGGATCCTGAGGTGTCACCTTCTGGTTATGGCGTTGCAGCCGATGTGTCTCAGACCCCGCGCTCAAAACAGTTCACGGTAACGCTCAATGTGGGATTCTAATCAATCGAAAATTGAATAATATGATGAACAATATATATAAACTAATGTGTGTCGGATGCACTGCCTTGGCAATGGCATCCTGCGTTGACACCATCATTCTTCCTGAAGACAAGACCGTTGACGAGGATTTCTGGAAGTCTAAATCGAATGTTCAGCTCATGGTGAATGGTGCCTATCAGTCCATGTTGAATGCAGATGTCATCATGCGACTGGTGGTTTGGGGTGATTTGCGCTCTGATGAATTGGTTCCAGCTTCATCGATTACGGGAACTACGATGGAGGACATGATTGAAATCAATCTGGCTAACACCCAGCCCGATAATCAGTTTGCCACATGGGGCAGCCTCTATAGTGTAATCAACAATTGCAATATTGTACTTGCGAAGGCTGCAAGAGTGTTGAATGAAGATCCTTCCTATACTAAGGGGGATTATCTCGCTGACTGCTCTCAGATGTTGGCCTTGCGTTCTCTGTGCTATTTCTATCTGGTTCGCAATTTCCGTGATGTACCGTATGTTACAGAGGCCTTCATGAGTAGCAATCAGAATCGCGATGTGGCTCAATCAGCCCCAAGTGAGGTACTGGCGGGTTGTATTAGTGACTTGGAGATGGCCAGAATAAATGCTATCTCTGCAACAGCCTATGCCGATTGGCGTCGTGTAGGCTATTTCACTCGTGATGCCATCGATGCGTTGTTGGCTGACATCTATCTGTGGCGAGGCAGTGTGACCCACTCTGCTGCTGACTATCAGCAGGCTGTCGACTATTGCGACAAGGTGATAGAGTCGAAGAAACAGCAGCATGTACCTGGACGCTTCGAGGTTCAGGTAAAGGAGTATCCCCTGGAGGATGGCCTGACCTCATTTGTCAACATCTTTGTATCGCAGAATGCAGAAGAAAGTATTTTTGAGTTGCAGTTTAACGGAACCGAAAATGTTGTTAATAACGAAGATCGTGGTAACAGAGGCATGTGTGAAAGCTATTGCCACTATTCGAGAAGCAATACTTCCATTCCTTATTTCTATGCCTCAAAGCTGTTTACTCCATCGGTAAACGATATTTGGACAGAGAGCGGGGCGACTACGGATGATTATCGTCGTATGAACAACGCTTACAGTACTGAAGTTACTGTGGGTGAGTCAAGTGCTGTTCGGGTTCGTAAATTTGTTTCAGAGAACACAACCGCTGTTACTTCAAGTGGATCGGAAACCTTACCTGGTTATGTGTCATATAGACATAATTACATGGTTTACCGTCTTTCTGATATCATGCTGATGAAGGCTGAAGCTCTTACTGCATTGGCTGACGATGCCGATGCAGCCCGTCTGCGGGATGCTTTCACTTTGGTGCAGGCTGTGAATACCCGCTCTAAGGTGACTGAAAGTGATAGCCTCACATGGGACAAGTATAGTTCTGGTGGTGTGGCTGCTATCGAGGAACTGGTGTTGCGTGAGCGTTTGCGTGAGTTGGCTTTCGAAGGGAAGCGTTGGTACGACCTTTTGCGTTATAACTATCGCCATGTTGACGGAATAGACTATTCCAAGAAACTTGCCGATCAAAGCGATTTCGTGAAGAACAGCGCAGAGATGCTCGATTTGATGAAGCGCAAATTCATCAATGGCAATGCTGTGGCTGCCAAAATGGCTACAGAACCGAAACTCTATATGCCTGTGCCTTTGGCTGACTTGAAGATTAGCTCTGTATTGAAGCAGAATCCTGGCTATAGCTCCAATGACTATTATTCTAAGAATTATTAAATAAAGGAGGAACATAGATATGAGTATAAGTATCATAAGCCCCATGAAACGGAACCTCTTATTGGCTGTGGGTGCTCTCTCGATGATGGTGGCGTGTAATCCTGAACCAGACGAGTCAGACCTCTATACGTTTACGGGCGAGACCATCGAGTCGTTCATTGCCAAGGATACGGCACTGACATCATTCAATTATATCCTGACGCGAGTGGGTTACGACAAGATGCTGGCCGCCTATGGCAGTTACACCTGCTTCGCACCGACAAACGATGGTGTGGCATTCTATATTGACAGTCTGTATAATGACACGGCCGCCGTGATTCCGCATAACGGTATGACGGCTATGTCTTTGGAAGGCCTTACCGACAGCTTGTGTCTCAACATTTCACGCTTTCATATTACGAACCAGTATCGTGATGTTGTCTCAATGACATCTGATAATGAGATTCTTACCTTGTTGGGCTATGAGTTCTCTTTCTCTTCGGAAACTGGTAAGACTGTGCTTGCAGGTAAATCGACAATTCTGAGTTCTGACAATGAAACAGTGAATGGTCTGGTGCACATCATTGATCATGTCATCCCTCGCACAGACAAGTCCATTGGCGATATTCTAAAACAGAGTCATGACAAGTATACGATTTTTAGTCAGGCGCTTCAATTGACTCATTTGGCTGACTCATTGACGAAGTTTGTCAAAGGCTCGTTTGAGTTTAAGCAGTTGGCGCGTGAGAGCTTTAGTGGTAAGCTCTATCCAGCCTCTGGCGTTGGAAGTGTTGGCGTGGATGAGTGTAAGGTGGGCTTTACGCTGTTTGCCGAGAGCGACGAGGTTATGAGAAAGAATGGCATCAATAGTCTGGCGGATTTGATAGCCTATGCAAATAATGTATATGGCGATGCTCCTAAATGGTATGACTACATGAATGAGAATCAACTGGCGGTGAGTACGGACGACGACTATACTAATCGTTTCAATGCACTTAACATGTTTGTGGCCTATCACATCTTGAATGCTTCGATGTCGGTCAACCAGTTGGTCTATGAAAAAGGCTCGAATAAGTACTGGAACTATGCACCAGATGCAGATCCTTATGATTATTATGAGACGATGCTGCCTCATACTCTTATGAAGATATGGGAACCCGCTTCAGAAGGTAAGCGCTTGTATATCAACCGCTACCAGACCTTTAATACCCTGACCAATGAGATCGGATCGCAGGGTACCAACCATGAACTAATCCTCCGTGGTGTATCTATTGACCGTACTGCTTCTATTCCGGCAGGTAATGGTTACATCCATTCAATTGGTGGTATGTTAGTCTACAATGCCGATGTGCCTAAGAAGGTGCTGAATGAGCGTATGCGTGTCAATTGTACCTCGCTGTTCCCTGAGCTTATTAACAATAAGTTCCGTTACTATTATACTGGTGACGGCAATATTCCTTCCGAGTTCGACGGTTCACGCCGCGGTATCCCCAAGCATTTCTTCGATAATTTGGTTCTCTATAATGAAGATGTCTGCCTGTGCTATTGCTTGCATGGTGCCTGGCGATGCTTCCAGTCTGACCAAATGCAGTTCTGGGGCAAGTACGACTTAGCCTTCAAACTGCCTTCTGTGCCCTCTGGACTCTATGAGTTGCGTGTAGTTTATGCACCGATGAGCTACGGTTCGTTCATGCAGTACTACATTGGCACTTCTTCAAGCCTCTCGTCCATGTTGCCTATTGGTCTGCCGTTCGATGCTACCGTTCCTGTGGAAGATCCTCGGGTTGGTCTGACTAATGCTGCAGAGGAGGAAGATCTGGGCGTGGCTACCGATATTGCCATGCACAACCGAAATTATATGCGTGGTCCGTACAGCTATTGCGGTCACGGTGAGAATGGTTGGAGCGAAGAGAACAATGCCCGTTTTGAGTGGGGAGCCAGCATGACGGTGCGCTATGTGCTGGGTCGTGTAGAGTTGCAGCAGGGCAATGAGAACTGGCTGCGTATCAAGTCGCTGAACTTCGACCGTAATACCAACCCTGTGGGTGTGGACTTCGTGGAACTCGTTCCTGTCAGTGTGGTTGATAATCAGCAGTACTCTGAAGACTGGTATTAAAAAAGACTTGAAAACAGAAAAATACTTAGCTTTATGAAAAGACAATTTTTATTTAACAAGATAAGCAGTTGGCTCCGCCCCTTTGCCTATGTGCTTCTTCCACTTGGAGGAGGATGGATAGGGCTGTCAGCTTGCTCTGATTTTGATGATTACAATGACGGGGTAGCAGATGCAACTCCGATGGCTAATCACACGCTGTGGCAGAACATACAGCAGAATGACGAATTGAGCGATTTTGCTGCTTTGGTGAAGAAAACAGGCTTCGATGGCGAACTCAATGCTTCGCATGCTTATACCGTGTGGGCTCCTATGAATGGTACATTCGATGCTTCGCAATATCAGAATCTGGATCAGCAGGCTCTTCTACGCCAGTTTGTGAAGAATCATATAGCCGATTACAGCCATCAGGCTACAGGATTGTTCGAGGAGCGTGTGTTAATGCTCAATGATAAGTCTTATACTTTCGGCGGATCATCTGTCTACACCTTCGGTGAAAATAAGGTTGAAAGGGCCAATCAGCCCAGTAACAATGGCTTGTTGCATATATTGAACGGTGTTGTCCCCTTTCATTCAAATCTGTATGAGTACATCACTGATTCTTTGCTTTCTCTTGGTAAAGACATTGACTCGTTGCGCTGTTATGTGAAGGCTTATGAGAAAACCGAACTGAATGAGGAGGCTTCAGTGTTAGGTCCGATTGTCAATGGTATGCAGACTTATGTCGACTCGGTGATGGAAACCTCAAACTCGTTGTGGCGGGACTTAGGGGTTAGTATGAATCAGGAGGATAGCTCTTATTTGGCTGTTCTACCAAGCAATACGGCATGGCTGAAGGCTTATGACAAGGCGAAGTCTTATTTCAACTATTGTGCCACAACGAAGGCTCAGACCTTTACGAATGGCAATCTGAATCCCACCCCGGCATCACTCACGATTGATCCTGCTTATTGGCAAGACTCGTTGGCTTGCCTTTCTATCGTATCTAATCTGTTTTTCAACAAGAACGACAGGTATAATACTTGGTTAGACGGAGGCACTCCTTCGGCAGCAGGTGTTGATACGTTGCGTTCCACCAACAACAGGAAGTTGTCTAATCCGAATGATATTCTGGCTCAGGCAACCTCGACGGTAGAACTGAGTAATGGCAAGGGACTGATTGTCGATTCATTGGCTATGTATCCTTGGGAGACTTATGCCCCCGAGCGTTCCATATCTGCAGCAAGCAATCGCAATATAGCCCGCGTGGTTACTGGTTCCAGTGAATCTTGGCGATTGACTTTCGATGATCCAGAACGCGAAGATTTCTCCTATAATCACGTGATTCCCTCTGGCGGCTATGGCAAGCCAGAATTAGACTTGTACTTGCCGAATGTTCAGAGCACCACGTATAGTCTCTACTGCGTGTTTGTTCCTCCTTATGATGACAAGAAGGCCGAGGTGTTGCCCAACCGCGTTATTTTCACCTTGAACTATTGCGATGCAAGTGGCAACCTGAAAGATTATGAGTTCCTGGATGAGAGTGAAGAGAATATATCCGCTTTCCAGGCACAGTTTGATCTGAAGGACAATTCCTCAAACCGTACTACAATCCGTGCCTTCTCGAACAATCCTTACAAGATTGACACTCTCTATATTGGTGATTTCACTTTCCCAGTGAGTTATACCGGTTTAGGTACAGAGTATTGCCCGAACATTAAAATCACTTCACCGTTCTCAGTGTTCAATAAGAGTTTGACGTCTGCCTTTACGCGTGACCTTCGTATTGCCAGCATCATTCTGAAACCAAAGGAACTCGTGGAATTTGAAGAATCAAACAAGAAATGATCATGAAGCGTACTATATTCAACTTTTTGCAGACTGGTGTTCTCAGAATGACCGCCTGCATGCTGACTTTTGGACTCTCGGCTGTGGTAAGTGCCCAAACCGATGACGAGGAGGAAGAAGAAGTGGAGGCCGTTATTAAGCAGCCTAACCGTTCTCAGCTCAAACAAACCCTTTATCCTACGGTGACGCTTAGAGGAACTGTGACCGATCTGAGTACCGGCAAACCGTTGTCGGGCATACAGTTGCAGGCTCTGCAGATGTCACGCTATACGGCTATGACCGAGGAGGATGGTAGTTTCGAAATCAAGGTGCCTACCTTTGTCACTGCCCTTTATGTATATTCACCCGACTTTCTGCCCCAGCAGGTGGGCATTACGGCTGGTGATACCACTCAGCTGATAGCCGTGAAGATGCTGAGCGACAAGTTCCTGCCTATGTATGACAAGGGCACTTCTATTATAGCTTCGAAGACGGTAGAGATTCGTGACTTTGGCGTGACTGTCGATCACGAAATAGGCAATAAGCTCGGGGCTGACGTGCACACCATCTCGCGTTCTGCAGCAGCTGAGGGTGGCGCTTCCATGTTCATCCGTGGTTTGAACAGCATCACCTGTGATGCCCAGCCACTGATTGTCATTGACGGCATTGAGCAGGACATGCAACGCAATCGTTACTCTTTGCACAACGGGCAGTTCAACAATATCCTGGCTAACATTGCACCTGACGATATTGAACGCGTCACGGTGCTGAAAAATGCCACTGCTCTTTACGGTGCCCGTGGTGCCAATGGTGTCGTGCTCATCGATACCAAGCGTGGCAAGTCGATGGCTACCCGTATCGATGCCAATATCTCAGTGGGTGTACAGCTTATTCCGCAGTTGCCTTCCATGATGAACGCTTCTCAATATAGGAACTATGCTTCCGAGTTGTTGGGCACTGTTCCAGACATCAAGGAGTATAAGAATTTCTATTTCTTGAACGATACACCGTTCATGGATGCTAATGGTCGCATCACGAACTATTATTATTATGACTATCATAACAATACCGACTGGAAGGACCAAGTCTATCGCAATGCCTTGACGCAGAACTACAGTATCAATGTGCAGGGTGGTGACGATGTAGGCATGTATAACCTCTCGGTGGGTTATGTCGATTCCAAGAATACGTTGAAGGAAAGTGCCTTTAATCGCATGAACGTACGTTTCAACACTGATATTAAGATATTGTGGAATCTCTCTACGCGTTTTGACATCTCAATTGCCCGTACCAATAGTAATGTGTATGACGATGGGATGCCTGAGGACTTCACAGCTGGCACGGTCACTTCACCTACAGCCTTGGCACTGCTTAAATCGCCGTTGGTGGCTCCTTATGAGTATAACGCCACCGTGAAACGCTTCACTAGCCTGCTCAGTGGCTATGACAACATCTTGGCTTGCAGTGCATATCCTCAATCAGGGCTGATTAAGTCTGATACCCAGAATGGAACTACTTATACAAACCAGTCTCTTGCCAATCCGCTTGCCATACTTTCCAATGGTACTGGCGATAGTAAGAACAAGGCTGAAAACACCTATTTTACAGTCCATGTCATGCCTGTATGGCAGTTCGCACATGACTTCAAGTTGACGGGCGACTTCAATTATCTGCTCAACCGCAATGCCCAGCGTTATTTCCGTCCTTATCAGGGTATGCCAGCGTTTGAGATTGCTGAGATGGGAACAGTTTCCTCAAAGGTCGTTTCCATGTTTGCCAAGGAGCAGAACTTCATGGGCAGAATCCAGGTAGATTGGAGCCGGCAGATGGGGCGTCACACAGTAAGTGCCTTCGTGGGTGGCCGATATAATTATTTCTCATTCGACAATAGCGATCTCGGTACGCAGTATAGTGGTGTGACCGACGATAAGAATCCTCGTTTGTCTTCATCCTTCTTCTCCAGTGTGGCAGGTGTGAATGATGAATGGAAAAACATCGTGTGGTATGGCAATGTAGATTATAATTATATGAACCGCTATTTTGCTACGCTCTCGTTGGCGGCCGAGGCCAACAGCCGTTTTGGTGAGAATGCCGATGGTCTGGGGCTCTTCGGTGTGAAGTGGGCCATCTTCCCCAGTGTTCAGTTGGGGTGGGTGCTCACCAATGAGGCATGGTTCCCGAAGCATGTGGGTATCAATTATTTGCGTCTGAATGCTGGCTACGACATCAGTGGCAATGATGGCATTTCTAACTATGCTGCCCGTACCAGCTACAACCAGGTGAAATATTATGATTCAGCAAATGGCATCCAGTTGACGAACATTGGTAACGACAAGATTCAGTGGGAGACCACGAAGAAGATGAACCTTGGTTTGCAGGCTTACGTGTTCGACAATCGTCTGGGTATCAACTTCGACTACTTCCTCCACAAAACGAGCAACCTGCTCATCATGAAGAACTTCTCCAATCCTATTGGTGGTATCAACCGCTATTGGAGCAATGGCGGCAATTTGGAGAATCAGGGCTTCGAGACTACCGTTACTTTCAAGCCTGTGGTCTTGAAGGACTGGCATGTTGAGGTTGGCTTCTCGGCAGGTCACTATCAGAACAAGGTGACTGAGCTGCCTGACGGCAACTATACCAGCAGCGTCTATGGCGAGGATAATATCCTTACCTCGATTGGCAATCCTGTGGCTTTGTTCTATGGTTACAAAACGGAGGGCATCTTTGCTGACGATGCTTCTGCCAAAGCAGCAGGCAAGGGTACTTATCTCTATATGGAGGATAACGCCGGTAACAAGGCCAACTTCATGGCAGGCGATGTGCACTTCTCTGACCTGAACAACGATGGAAAGATTGACGAGCATGACAAGACTGTTATTGGCGACCCTAATCCGGATATCTATGGTAATATCTTTGCCACAGCCAGTTGGAAAAACCTTACGCTTCACGTAGGTTTCAACTACTCGCTGGGTAACGATGTCTATAACTATCAGCGCTCTATTCTCAATGCGGGTAGTAGCTTCTATAATCAGCAGGTGGCTGAGACGGGCCGCTGGCGTTATGAGGGACAGAAGGCTCAGTTGCCTCGTGCTGTCTATGGGGACCCTATGGGCAACAATCGTTTCAGCGACCGATGGATTGAGGATGGCAGCTATCTGCGCCTGAAGACTGTCAGTCTGTCTTATAAAGTGCCTGTTCCTGGCTCATGGACGTGGCTGCAAGGGCTGACTATTTGGGGCGAGGCCCAGAACCTGCTCACCTTCACCAAGTATCTGGGTAGTGATCCTGAGTTCAGTATTGGTAATGGCGTCATGTATCAGGGCATCGACTGTGGCAATCTTGCTTTGGGTCGTACGTTCATGGCTGGCGTGAAGATAAATCTGTAATCGGAATTGAAAATTGATTAATTGAAAAGTGAGAATTATGATTACCAAAGTTAAGTATATGATCTGCGCAATCTGCGTAATCTGTGGTTCTACGTCCTGCTCCGATATGCTCGAAAGCGATAGCTCGCGTCAGGTGTTTGATCCTGCCTTGAACCAGAAAACCGACTCGGTGTTCTATGCCTTGGGTATTCTGCAGGGTATGCAGCAGTTGGCTGACCAGTATGTGTTTCAGGGCGAGATGCGTGGCGACTTAGTCACAACAACCGATTTTACAGACAACAATCTGCGCCAGTTGGCTGATTTCTCTGCAACTTCAGACAATAAGTATGATTCGGCTTACGTATATTACCGTGTCATCAATAATTGTAACTACTATATTGCCCATCGTGATACCATGTTGCGAACGGGTGCCTCTTATGTCACCATGAAGGAGTATATAGGCGTGAAGTCTATTCGGGCGTGGGCTTACATGCAGTTGGCCCGCACTTATGGCAAGGTGCCTTTCTATACGATACCTCTTACGCAGATCTCACAGATTGATGAGAGCCATTTCCCCATGCTCGACATGGATGGCATCGTGGCTCGTCTGGCTCCGGATCTGGAGCAGTATTCGGGCATAGAGCCTTCTAATTTCGGAGGTGTCTCGCCGGCCAGTGGCCTGATGCCTGACTATCTGTTTATTCCTGTTGATGTCGTGTTGGGCGATATGTATCTGGAGACTGACCAGTGGGATAAGGCTGCCCATCACTACATTACTTATCTGACAGAGGTGGTTGGCGTAGAACGGAACCATACCGGCTATTTCCAGCCTTATGTCTCATCTTTTGATCTTATAGAAGATGAGCGTCCGAGCAACTGGGATAGGGAAAGAAACGGACAGTTGAGAGGCACCTCTAGGTGGTCGTCTGTCTTTGAAAGCGGAGGTAGAGACTATATCACTTATATTCCTATGGCTACTTCCAAACTGGAAGGTGTGGCATCGGCTATCCCTTTGGCTTATGGCTATGACTACTATGCTAACTCGAAGGGCTATGTCGAGAAGATTCAGATTGTGCCCAGCACCAGTTTCTTGAATCTGACCAATCAGTCGAGCTACTATTACATTACTGACAAGACCACGGCTACCGACATGTATGTGGAGGAAAGCAAACTGGGCGATATGCGTTACAAGAGTCTGCTAAGTAGTGTTAGGTTGAAGACAGAGTCGGGCTCTTCTACCGTCAGAATGACGAAGAATAATACCCCGCGTGTGCTGCTCTATCGCCGTTCTGCCATCATGCTCCGTCTGGCCGAGGCCTTCAACCGTCTGGGCATGTATGATGCTGCGTTTGGCATCTTGAAAGACGGTATCAACAAGTATTTGGTTCAGGAAGATGGTGGTGCCAACTATATAAGTGCTGCAACGCGTCTGGCACTGACCACGACCTATCCGCTGCTCTCTCCCTCAAATATTACAAGGTTTGACAGTACAGCTTGTTTTGTCGGCGTTCACTCTCATGGTGGTGGCTATACCCGTGACTATACTGGATCAACCTATAAGCCTGGGCTCTCACCCTATCAGCTTGACACCATCGTTGGCCTGAAGATGAAGGAGATTTTCGCAACCTATGGTCTGACTGTTGATTCCACCAGGCAGGATACGATTAATGCTGTCGAGGATTTAATCTGTGACGAATATGCATTAGAGTTGGCCTTCGAAGGTTGCCGCTATTATGATTTGATGCGTCTGGCTCGTCACAAGAATACCGATAGCCCCGTTCGCTATGGTGCAAACTTTGGTTATGCATGGATGAAGAAGAAGCTTGACGGCCGTGGCTGGGATGAGTCAAAGATGTATCGGCCTTTCAAGTAAAGTTCTGTAAGGAGCGTTTATAATGCTTAAAAATAGCGCAGACCCAAGCCGGTCTGCGCTATTTTTTGTAATTTTGCATCGAATTAGGAAGACAGCTCCCGTTTAATAAAGCGCAACAGCATGTCCTCGCATAATAAATAGTCAAATTGCAAATAGATCCTAGAGCATTAAATTGTAAATTGAAAATTGTTAAATCGTAAATAATATGGCTTTATATCCGAAACTCATTATGGATGCGCTGGCAACAGTCACGTATGCCGGCACAAAGAAAAATCTGGTGGAGAGCGGCATGATTGCCGACACGCCCAGTATCAACGGGATGCACGTCAAGGTGGTGCTTGAGTTCCCCCGTGACACCGACCCTTTCCTCAAGTCTACGGTCAAGGCGGCCGAGGCGGCCATTCACTATCATGTGTCGAAAGACGTTGAGGTGGAGATAGTGACCGAATTCAAGTCGAAGCCCCGTCCCGAGGTGGAGAAGCTGCTGCCGGGCGTGAAGAACATCATTGCCGTGAGTTCGGGCAAGGGTGGGGTAGGCAAGAGCACCGTCTCGGCCAATCTGGCCATAGCCTTGGCTCGTCTGGGCTATAAGGTGGGCTTGCTCGACACCGACATTTTCGGCCCCTCGATGCCCAAAATGTTCCACATGGAGGATGCCCGTCCATACGCCGTCAAGGTGGATGGGCGCGACCTGATCGAACCGGTAGAGAAGTACGGCGTGAAACTGTTGTCTATCGGCTTCTTTGTTAGCCCCGATACGGCCACGTTGTGGCGCGGCGGTATGGCGACGAGTGCCCTGAAACAGCTTATCGGCGATGCAGACTGGGGCGAGCTGGACTACTTCATCCTCGACACTCCGCCGGGCACCAGCGACATCCATCTCACGCTGCTTCAGACGCTGGCCATCACGGGTGCCGTTATTGTTTCCACACCGCAGCAGGTGGCGCTGGCTGATGCACGGAAAGGCATTGACATGTATCGGAATGAGAAGGTGAACGTGCCCATCCTCGGACTTATTGAGAATATGTCGTGGTTCACACCCGCCGAACTGCCTGAGAACCGTTACTACATCTTCGGTAAGGAAGGGTGCAAGCAGTTGGCTGAGGAGATGCAGGTGCCCCTGCTGGCGCAGATTCCCTTGGTACAGAGCATCTGTGAGAGCGGCGACGAGGGTGAGCCTGCTGCCACCCGCATAGACACCATGACGGGGCAAGCCTTCCTCAATCTGGCTCAGGCTGTAGTTACGGTAGTGAACCGCCGCAACAAGGAACAACCAAAGACCCGGATTGTCACCACGCAGTAAAAAAACTGCCACACTGAAAAAAGAGTTGCCACGTGGTAGAAAAAAGTTTCCACGCAGTAGAAAAGAGTTGCCTGTGGTAGAAAAGAACAACGGCCTCGGAGAATCACTCTCTGAGGCCGCTACTTTGAGTATTAATAACTAAAAACCTTTACCTGAAAATGTCAATCTTTTTTCCTTTCTCCTTTCATCGGGGAAGTCACTTCCCCTCTCGGCGTTGCAGTACGCGTCGTCACGACGCCCCTGCCTTCATCTGTGTTATCCTTCTTTACAATCTTCTTTTTACCTTTCTTCAAACTGATACCTGTTGAATTGTCATCACTGTCAAATCTTTACCTTAAACTAAAAACCTACTGAACTAATTTCTTTGCTTTCTCTTTATTAACCAATCTTTTACCTTACTAATACCTTTATAATCGTTTCTCTATTGAAGATGTCTTTGTTTCTTTTTGACGATGCAAAGGTACGATGAAATCCCGAATCATGTAGCACGTTCGGGGCAATTTTGTCGAAAAAATCGGGGATTATTGATGCAAATCAACCAAGTTGTGTGCGAGCACAGTTTTATTGTGCTCGCACACATAGTTCTTTTTCTACAAAGTTGGTCAGTTCGACGAATTCTTCTATGGTGAGCTGTTCAGGTCTACGCGTCATCAAGTCGTTTTGGAAGAATTCAGGCGAGGCGGGATGGGCAGCGTCAAAGATCTGGCGCAGCGATACGCGCAGCATCTTGCGGCGCTGGTTGAACGTGGCTTTCACCACACGTTTGAAGAGCTGTTCGTCGCATCCTAACTGTTGCACCTCGTTTCGCGTCATGCGAATCACGGCACTCTGCACCTTGGGAGGCGGGTTGAACACGTCGGGTTCCACGGTGAAAAGATACTCTACCGAGTACCAAGCCTGTATCAGCACCGACAGGATGCCATATTCCTTCGAGCCAGGGTCCGAGGCGATGCGCAGTGCCACCTCTCGCTGAATCATACCCGTGCAACAGGGAATCAGGTCACGGTTGTCGAGCATCTTGAAGAAAATCTGCGACGAGATGTCGTAGGGATAGTTGCCCGTGAGCACAAACTGCTGACCGTCGAAGAGCGTCCGCAGGTCCATCCGTAGGAAGTCGTCACCTATTATATTATCGCGCAAGCGCGCAAAGTGCTCGTTCAGGTAGGCCACCGACTCACGGTCGATCTCGACCACGCGCAACGGTCGCGGCTTCTCTACCAGATACTGTGTCATCACGCCCATGCCGGGTCCTACTTCCAGCACAGGCAGGTCAGGACAGGCATCCACCGTATCGGCTATACGCTTGGCAATCGACAGGTCGGTCAGGAAGTGCTGACCAAGATTCTTTTTGGGTCTTACTTGTTTCATATCGGGGACAAAGTTACGAAAAGTCAAGAGAAATGCCAAGGGAATACTTGCTTTTCTTTTCATTTCCGAGTGCGAAGAAAGCAATAGTGAGTATCGGGGAAAACTGATCCGTCTACATTTTGATAGATTACAGCCCCTCGATTTCCTCTGCTGTGTGTTCTTTCATCAGCTCATACAGATACGCGGGACTTTGCACATAAAGTTCGCCCTCTTCGTCCTGCAAGGCTGTCATCAACGGGGAGTTATAGACGCGCTCCATCGCCTCTTCGATGCTGCAGCCCGTGTCCTCCATGACGTATTTCACCAGTTCGCTTAGGACGTAGTCGGTGAGATAGTTCGCTATTTGATGATGTGTGGGTTGGTTCATACGGTTTCGACGTTGGTTTTGCGAAGGAAGCGTAAGGCACGTTCGGTTCCGAAGTAATACTGCTGGTCGAGGTAACGGTCTTGGAGTAAACGGGCGGCCTCCTCAGGAGAATAGATGCCTTCACGGTAGTTGGTCAGTTGGAGCACAACACCGTCGTTGGCTATCGGGCCGATGACGATGTCGTAGTCATGAATGGGCTTGTCGTTCTTGCGGTCGCGGTTGGCGTCGACGAAGAGGAACCACTCCACGGTAGCTTTTTCGGGGAAGCGTTTTATTTTCAGGTCGGACTGCAGGGCTGCCTCGTCCAGTTCATAGGTGATGAGCGTGGGCGTACCGCCGAAGAGCCGTGCCTTCTTCTGTGCCATGCGGACGGCAGTTTTGCGGTCTGGCGTTGCGTAAAAACCCCATCCGAAGTCCTTGTACCGCAGGCCTGTGGTGAGGCTGATGCAATTGAAATCTGCGTTTGTGCCGTGATAAAGTGTCATGCCAGTGTCCCCCCATTCTTTTGACAGACGATAAGCAGGTCATCGATCGTCTCGTCCATCGACTGCAGGTGTTCCACATCGAAGAATTCGATAAGGAATGCCAGCCCTTTATGCTTGTGCAGGTAGCGGAAGGCCGCCTGTCGCGTCATGGAGAAACGCTGGGCAAAAGCCTGAATGCAGGACGTAAGATAGGGAATCTCGTACTTGCTCATTTCGCTGTAGATTTTATGAATTATCTTTTAACAAGACCGCTGTTTCGTGGCCCTTCGGCCGCAAAGATACTATTTTTCTTTCAATTATTGTCCGCTTTCCCCGTTAAAGATGCGAAAAGTAGGCGAAGATGCGGCGTTTTATCATATCAGTCTGCGGTCGTTTATCATCGTACCAGTATTACCCGGACGCTCGCAAGCCGTCAAACCCTTGCGAGCTGTCATGGGAATTCCTCCTCAGCCACGCCTGTCTAAATAAGGAGTCGATTTTTCGTTTTTCAAGACAAAATAAAATCGCAAATTAGAGCGAACGGTTGTGTAGATGACACTCTTTATAGGGGTAAAAAGCGCATAAAAATGAGCAACGAGGCCGAATGAGCATAGTATTCAGCCTGAATACGCATCGCATTCAGGCTGGATACTCATGCCATTTGTACCAAATAAGGAGGCAATTCAGGCTGAATTACACGCAAATTCAGCCTGAATTGCAAGGGGGAGAAGCATCGTTTTCCAGTGAAGAAAGTGTAAGTGACTGGAAATCAGTAATTTAATAACTATGCTCAAAATGGCCGTATTTCTGGCCGAATGGCGAATTGGTGACGAAGAATCGAAACTGAGGCATAGTTGTTATTTAGACAAAGGGCTCCCAAGAAAAGAAAATGGCGTTCAATTAAATTGCAGAAATTGTTGATGGATTATGTTGATTAGACTGCCTTATACGCAAAAGTGACAACCGAGCGAGTCGGTTGCCACTTTTGCGTATCGTCATTGTCAGGAGCGGGGCACTCCCATTTACCATTCGTCATCGTCCCAAAGGCTGTGACGGGAGGCGTTGGGATCCTCGTCCTCATCATCGTCGCCGCCCTGCGAGATGTCTACGGGCTGACTGCCTGCCACGACCAGAAGGTCGTCGGATAGTTCTCTGTTGCCGATTGCCGGCTCTATATATACTCTCTTCTTCATCGTCTTATCTGCTGTTTACGTCCGTTAATAATATAGAGTCCGCAGGGCAGACGCTTCACGTCGCTGCCCACATACTGACCTTGCAGGTTGTAGATGCGGGTGGGACCAAGAATCTCTGAAGGATCGACCACCTCGTCGATGCTCGTCACGACGCCGCCGAAACCGATGCGGGCACTGGCCACGCCGTCAGGCACCACAAAGTAGGCGCGCATGCCCTGTAGAGCGGCCGTGGTCGCCTTGGCCCGGAGAATCTTGCCCGACGAGGTGCCGTAGTAGCTTTCATGACCGTCGCCACGGTAGATGTCCCAGGTGTGGGGGGTGTAGTTGCCCACAAACTGGAAGCCCTCGCGCTCAATGGCCTGTGGCTCGCTGGCCACGACGATGTCGTTGCCGTCTATCTCGAACTTCGGTGTTGCCACCGTGCGTTCCGGCTTGACGAGGTAGGGTACACCTGCCTTCAGCTCGTAGACATAGTCGAAGTTGAGCAGGTCGCCCGAGGCTGAGGTGAAGGCCACGATCATCGTGGCATAGCCCCACAGCTTGTTCACCTCCTGTTCCGTCACGTCGAAGGGCAGACAGAGCGTATTCCACTGGAAGGCCTTCAGCTGACGGTTGGCGCTCACCATGAAGTACTTGCCGCGCGGATTGGCAAACACCGAGGTGTTGTCGTCGGCGTTCTCGTCGAGCAGCACGTTCATATAGTCGATGGGTTCAAACACCGCCGTGTAGTTCTCCACTCCCCTGACGGTGAATGTGAGCGTCGGCTCGATGCTGAACGGCACGGTGCTGTAGCCCGACGTCCAGCCCTTGAAGTAGTAGCCTGAGCGAGGCTCGGCCGCGATGGTCACCTTCGTGTTGTAGTCGAACAGTCCCGTTCCGGCACCGGTCACTGTGCCTCGGTTCTCGTTCCAGTTGATGTTCACTTGGCAGCGCTCGGGCTTGAACACGGCGGTCACCGTCTTCGGGCCGTACATCGTATATTGGTAGGTGGAGCTGGACGAGAGGAGCGTCTCGCCCTCCTTCCATCCGGAGAAGTAGTAGCCAGTGTTGTGCGTGGCCGTCAGGTTTACCACGCCGAAGTAGTCCTGCTTCGACGAGCCGGGTGTCACGGTGCCGGCCCCCTCTGGCTCCACGAGCATGGTCAGGTTGGCCTTGCCGTCTTCTATCTGCGTCCATCCCGCCTTTACACCTTCCTTGCCGTTCCAGACCCGTGAAGGGGTCGATGAACGAGATGGTGCCGGCAAAGGTGTACTGCATCGGCTCGTCGGGGGCGGCGCAGCGGGTGGGGATGAACAGAATCCTGGCCACGCCCGTCTCCTTGGCCCCCAGCTCCCAGCCGCTGTCGAGGGTCGGCTGACCCGTGAAGCCCTC
>Ga0247609_10001851_pt1 | contig 23728 bp, 16 predicted proteins | sample 172DNAGHGlowgp2_FD_193487 | JGI IMG/M metagenome (GOLD analysis project Ga0247609, IMG submission 193487) | Sheep rumen microbial communities from Palmerston North, Manawatu-Wanganui, New Zealand - 1728 DNA GHGlow gp2 | ecosystem: Host-associated > Mammals > Digestive system > Stomach > Rumen ...
CTGCCTGTAATTCCCTTTCTGCCTCATTGAGCTTTTCTATGTTCTTCTCGTTGTCTTCTAATTGCTGCTTTAGCGAGCCCATCTTGCCAACTATTTCGTCATGTTGGGTGTTGAGTTCGTTCTTATGCAGTGTGAGCTCTTCTTTAACGGGCAAGTCATCAAGCGATTTCACACCCAGTTTTAGCATACTGTCATTGATGGCTTTGTCAGCTGATGCTATAGCGTCGGAATGTGACTTCAATTCCTCACCGGTCTGCTTAATGAGCAGGCGTGCCGCCTCGAGCTCAGTTTCACGCTTTGAGATGGAAGTCAGATATTCCTCGGACTTTCCATTTGTGTTATAGTATATGTCGAGTACTTCTTGACACTCTGTAATGCTGGCAGACAGATTCTTTATCTGGTTCTTCACGCTGCCGGTGCTGTGTATAAGATGCGTCCATTCCTGTTTTATATCCGCACATTCAAACATGACATGTTCGTCTGCTGGTTGATAACAAGGGAACTCCGCCAACAAAGAATTATAGTTGACTTGCAATGTGTCAATAAGAGCTTGCATATTGCGGACGGCCTCAGCTCGTTTCTCATATTTAGTCTTGTTGTCAAGGTATGTCTTTGCCTCGGTGGAAATATTCTGAATGACAGCAGTTGCATCCGAACTCCAATTGTCATAGAATGTTCCAATAATGCTATTGATGCTGTCAGACAACGATTTCAGCTCCGTGGCAATATTTTCCTGTTCACCTGAGAGACGCTTGATGTTCTTTTCGTTTGTCTTAAGGTCATTCTCTGCATCAGCCTTTCGCTTGTCGGCTTGCGCCTTATCTGAGTCAAGCGGTTTCTTCTCATCAAGCAGTTTCCTCATCTTGTCTTGCAATTTGGTGATTTCTTCCTGCTTCTGCTTGAGAGCATCTTTCTCAGTGGTCTTATCATTCACCGAATTATTTATTGCAGTTAGTGTGTCATCGGGAACGAAGGTCTCAGGTATGATGACATCGGCTTTTTGCGCCTCTTTTCGAATTGCAACCTCATCTATCTTGATATCATCAGCAAGGTTGTCGTGTTGCTTCTTTTTAGTAGCGAGAGAGCCCGCAAAGGTGTCGCAAATGCTTTTTGCCTTGAAGTAATTCTCTTCTGCAGCCTTGTAGGCGACCTCTTTCTCTTGTTGCTCTTTCTCAATGGGAGTAAGGATATGACGGAACTCCTCTTCCATGTGAATCTTTTCCAACTTCTGACCACATAGCGGACAGAACTCTTCATTCTCATTGATGAGACGTTTGCGTAGCGTAACGAAAACATCCTCCATGCTATGGTTCATGGTAGCCAGTCTGTTGTTTGCCTCATCAAATTCCTTCTTGGTAATATCGGCAGAGATGTTGGCAGAATCCATCTTGGCCTTCTTTTCAGTCAGAGCATTTTCGTCTGTCTTTATATCCTTGGCTAAAGTTTCAGCATTTGATACCTTTTGCTTGTAGTTTACTATACGCTCAGCAAGACGTTCAAGGGCAGATTTCTCATTGCCGATTTCCGTGAGGCGATGGTTAATGGCATCGGGATCAAGAGCCTTAAGCATTGCTATGACATTATCTATCTCTTGCTGTTTTTTGCTTACAGCATCAGTCATCGTTTTTGCCTCATCAGTGAATTTCGTAAGTTCACTAGCAAGAAGTGCGGTCTTGGATTTCTCTTCGTCAATAGCCTTCGATGCTTCATCCTGCTTGGCGACTTTTTCTTTGAATGATTTCAGCTGAAGCGTTATTTCTCGATATCTGGTGTATATGTCGTCCCGGTTTGCTCGTTCGTCAAGCCAGAGCTTTTCTGCAGCTATAGTTTGTTCCTCTGCCTCGAGCACATCCTTACGGGCTGCAAGGTCAGAGGAAAGAGACGCGAAGGTAGTAAGGAGACTTGCCTCGTCTTTCTTTGCGCAGGTCAGCTTCTTCTGCGAAGTTTGAATCTCGATAAGCCGCTGCCGCTCTTTCACAGTAGCATCCCAGTCTGAAACGAGCTGCAACTTGCTTTTGTAGTTTTCGCCGTTAATACGTTCTTCAAGACTACGCCTTGCTTCTTCCGACGTACGCTTTGCTTTGGAAGACAGTTCAATCTGTTCTACGGCCTTGATTTTGTTTTCGATGCAATCAATCTGTAGTTTGCAATTTTTCTCCTTGATTTTCAGGTCTTCCAAGTCTTTGTTGTGCTGCTCCACTTGCACAGCAGGCAAGGTATGCTCTTTCTCCGTATCAAAGGCTGTCTGGGCTGCCTTTTGAGCGGTTTTAGCATTGTCGAAAAGTCGCTTGATGGCTTCGCCGTATGCCGTAAAATGTTCTGTGTTCGTGAGTTGCTCTAGGATGGACTCACGTTCCTTCTTATCACCTGTAAGGAATGAAGCAAACTGTCCCTGGGCAAGCATTGCCATACGGCCAAACTGCTCAAAGGTAAGACCAACGGCATCAAGAATGGGCTGTCCCGTCTTCGCTTCTACCTTCTGCCAGTCATCTGAACCTACTTTAACTGTCCAGACAGGCGTGCTGTGTTTGATAAGATAGTTGCCATCTTTATCTTTTTTGTTTGATTTCGTAAGACCCAGTTCGAGTTTTGCATGATACTCCTTGCCGTCGTTTCCTTCGAATACCACTTCACTATAGCATTCGTCCTTGTATGAAATGCCAAGACGAGTGTACTGCTCGATGCTGTTGATGCTTATGGAATCACCCTGATTATCGGTAAAGTTGTTGTTAGTCTTATTCTGAACATCGATGATACGAGGTGTCTTTTTGTAAAGAGCCATAGATATACCGTCAAGAATAACGGATTTGCCGGCTCCTGTGTCGCCCGATATAAGGAATATAGATGCCGGTGTACCGGTAACGATGTCATTTAAGCCAGACTCAAAGTCTATGTCCGCCTTCTCTATCGATGCTATATTGCGGAGATGTAATTCTTTTATCTTCATGTGGTATGGATGCTTTACTCGGTTACGGTGTCAGATTCTGTTTTTTTCTTGGACTTGGGTTTCGAGGCATCTTCCTCCTGCTTTCGCCTTATCTCAGCCTTTACCTCTTCAAAAGCTGAGCGCACTTCGTCAAGATCAAGACCTGGATACTGGTCCATAGTCTTTTCGATAAAGTCTACAGGGTTATTCATCTGCTGAAGCTCTGCAACTTCAAAGGTGGGCTTAGCTTCATTACCTTCGGATTGGGCAGGACTTCCATTCCATATTATCTTGGCATTATATCGCACCTCTTCATTATATGGAACCAGCATGTCGTAGACCATCTGACTGAAGTTAGAACTCAACGGTACGTTATAATCCACTTTGAGCCGGAAATATCCTTTCCCTTTAGTCTCGCAGAATTCTTTAATTCCATCAAGAGCAGACTTCTCATCAGTGTAAGAACCTTCGGTAGGAAGTGTATAGAAATGTCTTAGTTCGTCGATGCGCAGTTGTTTTATTGTCACATCGGCACCATGATGGTGAATGTCTACGACGCTGACTGTATGAGGGAATTGCTCGTCACAGCTTACGTGAAGGGCACTTCCGGAATACCTTATCACTCCTGCCGGGTATGTTGCCTCCTCCTCATAACAATCGTCCAGATGACCGATGGTCTGCGGCTTATGTATGTGTCCGAGGGCAAGATAGTCAAATCCTTTGCCCATGGCATCAGTAGGTAAGGTTTTTATCTTTCCGATTTCAAAACTGTGTCCTGTAGGGTCCATGCCTGTTACAGCGAGATGTCCCATCATGACGACAGGCTTATTGCCAGTATTCTCTTCGGAAACCTTGTCAATGAGTGATTGTACGGCATCCTTTCGTTCACCTGTCATATATGGCAATGCTATGACATAGCCGCTGTCTAAGCATATAATGTAATCATCCCGCCTTTCCTCCCTTTGAAGGTCTGCCGAAGGAGCGACGCCAACTAGATGCACATTTGCCAATTTCCACACAGCACTGTCTGCCTGGATGCGGGAGGCGGAATCATGATTGCCTGCGGTGATAATGATGTGCATGTCTGGACAGGACTGATGCAGGCTGACAAAGTAATCTGTGAAAGCCTTCTTCGTCGTAGCTGAAGGTTGCTGTATGTCAAAGACATCGCCACTGACAAGAAGAGCATCAGGCTTTTCCTGCTTGCACCACTCTGCGAGTTGATGGAAGAAATGACGGTGCTCATCTGCGCGGTCATAGTTCTGATAAATAACTTGCCCTAAGTGCAAGTCGGCAGTATGGATGATTTTCACTATAGTAGGTGATTTGTTAACACAAAGGGTTAAATTACAAGAGTATTATACTATGTCAGGGCACTGATGTCAGGAACAAACTCGCCGGCCTCAATTTCCTGTTTGCGCTTCAAGAACATAGTCATATACACGGGTAGATAGACCACCTTCCCGCGTATGCTGACATTGTCATTGCATAAGGTAATCGCCTCGGGAATGCGATACTGCTCATTACCAAGGATGTTGTTCAAGGCCAGGTGGAATTCATAGTCCTTCCCGGATTTGACCTCTGTCGGCAGAATGGTTCCGTCTGCTCTTTCAAGCACAAAGACCACCTCTCCCTGCTTCTTGCTGTTGAAGTAGTACAGTTTATCCTTGTAGCCATGCGCATGGAGTTCCTGAGCCACGAAATTCTCATAAACGGCACCGTAGTTAAGATTGATCTCTCCACTGAGAATGCGCAGCTGAATGCCGTCAGCATACTGGTATGCCAGCAATCCCACATCATTCTGGAAGAGTTTGAACAGGTTTCTTTGCTTGTTCAACTTGAGAGGAAATACGGGCTCTTCCACATTGAATACCGGAATAGCGACCCCAGCGTTCTTGAGCCACAAGAAGCTATCCTCGTATTGCTTAAACTTGGCCCCCTCGTTCAGCGACTTGAGGATGAATCGCTTGTTTTTGGCATTGAGCTCGGAGGGGATAAGATCGAAAATCTCGTTGAGAAGAAGTTTCTCTTCCGGATCATACCGGGAGATATCTCGTTTGTATAAATTGAGAATCGCTCTCTGCTCTGCACCGACATGCTGCATGTTATGGGTGTCAATGTATTTTTGGACGGCGGATGGCATTCCGCCCACCACCATGTAGAGGTTCACCACACCCATCATCTGACTGTGAACTACAGGATCCACAGGAAGTCTGTTTTCAAAGGCGGAGTGTAGATGATCTATGATCCTCGTCGCCACTCCGATGGCGCTGCAGAACTCCTCAAAGTCCAGCGGAAAGACATCGGCGATGTCCATATATCCTACTGGTTCAGAGCGGATATCCTTCAGCTCAATACCCAATAGGGAACCTGTCAGGCCATAGCGGAAACTGCCTTCTTCAACGAGGAATTTTATCTGGGTGACACATTCAGGACAATCCTGGATTTCATCAAAGAGAATGAAAGTCTCGCCCGGAACCAGGGGCACGTCGGTAAAAGCAGAGATTCTCGTCAGAATCTCCTGAGCTGTTTTGACCTTGTCGAAGATGGATGCAGCAGCCGGAGTCTTGAGGAAGTTTATTTCAATGTAATGGGTATAATGCCGCTCGGCGAATCTCCTGAAAGCGACTGTCTTGCCGACCTGTCGGGCACCTGTGAGAAGAAGCGCCTTGCTACCGTTCTGATAGAAATCATCCAAAAATGTGTCTAATTTTCTAGTAATCATCTTATTGACATTATTCTAATCATTTTTCCAATGCAAAAATAGTCTGAAATTTCCATTTTTCCAAACATTTTTCCAGTACGATTCTTGGGTGTTTCCGCCTTTTTTCCAATCAAGTCTCTTCCTTTTCGGAATTATCTCTCATGTTGTCCTATAGGCCCACTATTCAAGTGCCTTTTTGAAATAAGCCTTGGCATATTCTTCCAGTTCAGGGGCATCAATGATGGTTATATGATTGGCCAGACCGCAGTAGAAGCGGCCAACTCCCAGGAGGCTGTAAACAGTGGTTTCGAGAATCCAAAGATTGTTGTTGCTGTCAATGGAATACAAGTCTTGCCCGCTGTCCAGGAATTCTTCAGTCAAAAGGTTCTTTGCAACCAGGTCGAGCTGGAGTTTTATATGAATTGGCTTGTCGCCGGAAAAATGGAAGATATCTGTCTTGCCCTTCTGATGTTTGTCTTTGCAAGTCCATGATTCATCGTCGATTTTCAGGCTTCCGATACGGGAAAGCCTGAAGAGCTTGTTTTTGCCATCGTCAAGATCATAGCACCAGACAAAAGTATAGTCTCCAAGGAATGCAAACGGTTCCAGGTGCCTGTCATGGATCTCATCACTTGTAGAGGACGAATAGTTGAAGAATGTCACTTTCTTTTCTTCCCGGATTGCTTCTGACAGTGCGACTATTGTTTTGGATCTTTTTGATTTGCCGGTTATTCTTTTTGCCTCAATCTGGCGGCGCAGAGACTGGCTCATCTTGACAGATTCGCTGTTGGTGCGAATGTAAGGGATCCCTTCAAATTCAACCACTCCATGTTCGTATGGTTCAACTTTTATTACTACAACGCGGCCGTCGTATGCAGGGTTGATGATGAAATTTATTCTTTCATCAAGTTCAAAATACTGTTTGGCTCTGTCTGTAATGTATCTGATATAACCGTCTATGTTTTTGTATGCGCCGGCAACTTTGGTGTTGAGGTGTTCCAGGTCTGAGCCCAGACCGCTTATATGTCCGCTGTCGTTTACACCAAGATAAAGGGTGCCTCCCTCCTGGGTGTTGAGGAAAGAACATAGGTCCTTGAATATGTTTTTCTCCTGATTTTTTTCGTAAGCATTGGGGGGAGCAAAGAAAAAAGAGGTCTTGAATTCTGTCAGGTTGTTCTCTACACCAAGGTTAGGGCCGCTTGCCTCTTCAAAGTTGGTGTTGTCTTCTGTTTCTACAGAAAGGTATTTGGTTATTTGTCTTTTGATTACACTCTTTATGGCTGGATATACATTGTCTATGCGGTTGCTGGACTGGACCAGTTTTGCAAGTTTTACAAGGAGTTCGTCTTTTTTCCCACTTTCCTGGATGACGGCATCAAGCCGGCTGTCTTCTTTGTCAAAGCCGTATGCCTGAAGGATTTTGATGATTTCCATACGCTTGACTACTGATGGCAACGAAGCCATGTCCTTGCTTGGGGACAGAGGCTTGATGTGATTGATTTCGTCATTGGCAAAGAATACTAGATTGCGGAGGTAATCGCTGACAAACCTGATATACTCCAAGGCAGGGGCATCATCTGTCAATTTTGCGAGTATCTGGCAGATGCACAGGATCCTGAAGCGTTCTACAGCGCTTTCCTGGCTTCTTTGATAGCGGAACAGAAGGCGGCACAGGCCCTTTACGGAAGATTGGCTTGTTTCATCGAATACAGGGACCGGAGCCAGTTCCGGTTCTTCTGCATAGACAAAACCATTTATGCAATACTGTCTGGATTCATCCTCGTCAAAAGTGTCTGTACAGTCATTTTCAACGAGGGCATATACATATCCGCTTTCGCTACATCCGGTTATTCTCAGTATGGCAGAATCCCCTATGTCATATGTACCGGGATTGTTTTCTACATAAGCAGGGTATCCGTCTTCGGTCCACCATGTCATAAGACCTTTTGTGTTGATGTTTTTCAGTATGGCGACTATTTCTTTTTTCTCGACAGTGTTGCTGACGAGGGCTTCTATGAAAGTTTCTGACAAGTCGAAGATTTGCCGCGTACCTCCTTTGTATATTGCGTCAAAACAATCTCCTGGTTTAAGAAATTGAGCAAGTGTACTTGCTAAGTATATGTTCCTGAAAGCGCTTGACCGAGCAGGGACAATTCCCTCAATCCGGTTGTATTTTCCGTCGATTGTCTCTACTATCAGGTCTTTGGCATAGTTATGGCCTTTGTAGCGGACGGCCATTTTGTCTCCGATCTCATAGTATTTCAGCGCTTTGACAGGTGAGGGGATGGTGCTTTCTTGGATGTTTATGAAATTTTGAGTGAATTTGTACATTTCCTCAATGTTGTCTTCAACTGACAACGCAAGTTTTTCAGAAGCAGGAGTTTGCACTTTAATAGTGTTCTCCAGTATCTTCAGCGATGGAGCCAGTTTCCCGAAAGCTGTTTTGTCCTTGTTTGTCTGAAAGATATCTATGTTTCCGTTTTCTATTTTCAGTGAACCTTTGCCCTGGAACCAGGAGACAGGGCTGCTTTGTTCTGAAAACTTGCATGTGCCTGAAATCTTGTGGGCAAGAATCTCCAGTTTGCATTCTTTTATGTCATTCCAGCCGAAACTATATGTAACAATACTGTTGGATGTCAGGCATTTGGTGGAAATTTCGCTGAGAGATTCCGTATAGTTTTCCGGAAGGGCACTGATTAACAGCCTCAAAAAGCAGAAGAAAGATTCCCTGACAATGGACTCTGATTTGTCCTCTCTTATCAGCAGGAAAGCTCCCAGTATCCTGAGTTTAGAAATTGCAGAGTCTTTTTCTGTAGGTGTGTCATCTTCCCAGACAGGTCTTGAAGATATTTCATCTATGAGTTCCTCTGCGCGTTTAAGCAGCAGACGTTCAGTTTGATCATATAACTCATTCTTTTCTGCCAGTTGTGATTCTTTGGAAAGGTAATCAATTACTTTCTCAAGATTTGCATCAATGTATTCAGTCTTTATCTCTAGCCAGAAAGGAGTTGTTTGTTCAGGCATAATTGTTATTGTTAAAAATGTGTTTCCAAATATACTCAAATAAATGTTTCTCTAGCATATAACTAAAAGCCCCGTGAAATATAGGGCCCGTATAGGCCCGCCAATAACACGGGGATAAATGCACATGTGAGCAGTTTTGGGTGCTGTCAACTACATGCCGCATTCACGGGCAAAGTACGTTTGAAATTTGTCAAAGCACCCTGCGAGCGTTCAAATAGATTTGTATCCAGATAATTCAACAAGGTATTTCTGCTCCACCCGTTCTCAAGGATCTTTTGAACGAAGAATAGGGCTTTGGTATAATCACTGTGGCATTTATCGATTAACAATATATGATGTCCCCAAGGTATGCCGAATATATTGTTTAAAGAATTTGCAGCAACTTGCTGCAAATTCTTTAAAGAGGAGAAATATAATAGGTAGAATTTCTTAGCATACATTAGATTTCTTGGAGATAAACCCTTCTTGTTACCAATTAAGTTCTTAAGATCTTTGCTCAAAGCAGCGTAGAATCTGCTCCCATACTTGTTCTCCGCATTCCTTTCCACAATATCCCTTCCAAGCTCCCAATAGAACCTCAGCATTTCCTGATTGACCTTCACAGCGGCCTTAATCTGACCATTCCTGTACCTGGAGCTGATTTCCTTTATCCAACGCAAATAATCATCATCGATTATTCCAACCGGTCTAAAACTTTTTTCCCTCAAGATAATCATTCAGCAATGCCGCAAATATAAACCCGCCAAATCCCTAAGTCAGCCCGACAACTGATAAACCTCTTCACTTTTTTACAATTCCAGAATTATTTTCGTAAATTTGATTGTTCTCCAGCAAGGAACAATTCCAGAAACCACGCATACATTTTTAAGATTCGCCAAAATATGAAACGGCTGGCCTGCATAACCGCTGCAATATTGTCCGCATTGCTTTTATGCTCTGCGATTCAGTCTTGCCGTTCTTGCCGTACCATCAAGAAGCTTTTTACTTACTCCCAAGACATTAAAAACATATCTGAAAAGAATAAGCAACTGATGCATCTGCCTTTTATGGGTATCCCTATGGCCGGCAACTGTATCTCTTATGCAGACACTCTCAAAACACTGGGATTTGAAGAGACTCAAAGAGACGGGGACCTAATCTTTTTAAACGGCACCTACCAGGGTAAACCAGTTGAGATTGTTGTTGTCTGCACACCAATAAGAAGACTCGTCAGCCGAGTTACACTCACCTTCCCAGACCGAACAACCTGGGCAGATGTTGAATCTGAATACCTCCGTGTCAAAGACAGTCTTACAACTCTATATGGGCCTCCTGATTCCGTAGAACTCTTTGATCCACCTTTCAAAAAGGGCGACGGCTATGAAATGAAAGCAATAGAGAAAGAAATGTTCAAATATCAGTCAGACTATTACGTCTATTATGGTGCCGCCCAGCTTGGCTGCATTATCTTGAGCATCTGCTCTGGAGACCAAGCCAATACAGCCCAGGTATATCTTCTCTACATTGATTTCCACAACGATGAAATCTATGAAAAGGAATCCGATATATATGATACCACAAATACAACCGATTATCCTACCGACTCTACTAGCAACGCTAAAGACTCAACGCTAAACCAGTGAAAATGAAAAAACTCCTTTTTATCACATCAGTTCTGATATCCGCTCTGCTATTTGGCTCAGCGACAGAAAGTTTTGCACAGAATGAGCATCTGAAGTTTGCGGGAATACCATTAGATGGTACTATAACGCAATTTCATCAAAAGTTAATAGCAAAAGGTTATAAGAGTGACATAGAATTAAATAAACGTCTTTCAGCGAGCAGGGCCTATGAAGGTGTTTTTGCAGGTGAAAAATGTAATGTTTATGTATACTTCGATATAAAAACTAACAAAGTTTACAGAGCAAAAGCAGTTGTAATGTCTTTGTCTGAAAGTACAGCTAAGCAGAAGTATGACTCTATGTTATCTAAGCTAATGCAAAAATACAATGAAACAAATAGCATTTTAAAAGAGGATAAAGAAAGTCATTTTGTGTCATCGTATTTTATATTACCCATGAGAGAAGAATACAATGAATTTCTGACAACATGGGGGAATTCCTATGGTTCTATAAGTATTTATATTGTAGAGTCTGAAGATAAGTTTAATTATCCATATCATTTCTCATTGCATATTGATTATGAAGATCAGTTAAATTCCGATGCTCATAATAGGAATGTTGAGGATGATTTGTAGCTTATTGTACAAAGACTATTTGTTTGCAACTTTTTAAGAAGGATTGTCTGGTATAGTTTGTAGAAATCTTTCATTAACATATTGAGTCTCTAAACTTCAATAACCTGTTCTGAAGGAATCTCTCAAGCTAGAACAAATTTTAAATCATGACAGTACAAAGTGAACAAGCTCTTGAGTATGGGTTGATTTCAACGTTAAAGGACATGAGTTATGAGTATGTCCAAATTAAGGAAGAAAGCAATTTGCTCAGCAATTTCAAGACGCAGCTTGAAAAACATAACGCTAAAGCCTTGGCGAAGATAGGACGTACTTCTTTTACGGATAAGGAATTCGATAGAATCTGCATCTACCTTGAAGGAGGCACTCTCTTCGAGAAATCAAAGAAACTCAGGGACCTTTACCCTCTGGAGACAGAAGACGGCCAACACCGTATTTGGGTGGAGTTCCTAAATAAGAACCACTGGTGCCAGAATGAATTTCAGGTATCCAACCAAATCACGATTGAGGGCCGCAGAACATGCCGCTACGACGTTACCATCCTCATCAATGGATTGCCTCTTGTGCAGATTGAGCTCAAGAAACGCGGAGTGGAACTCAAGCAGGCGTATAATCAGGTACAGCGCTACCAGAAGACTTCATTCCGTGGCCTGTTCGATTACATCCAGATCTTTGTCATATCCAACGGAGTTAACACACGCTATTTCGCCAATAACCCAAACTGCGGTTATAAGTTCACCTTCAACTGGACCCTGCCCAACAACGAACCAGTCAATGACCTGAGCCAGTTTGCCAATCTTTTCTTTGACAAATGTACTTTGGGTAAGCTGATAAGCAAGTATATTGTCATGCATGAGGGTGACAAATGCCTGATGGTGCTCCGTCCGTACCAGTATTATGCTGTAGAAAAGATTATTGACCGTGTTCAGAACACCAACAGGAACGGATACATTTGGCACACAACTGGAGCAGGAAAAACATTGACTTCATTCAAGACAGCTCAACTTGTATCAGAACTGGATGGAATAGATAAGGTTCTTTTTGTTGTTGACCGCCACGACCTTGATACGCAGACAAAGGCAGAGTATGAAGCTTTTGAACCTGGAGCTGTGGATGGAACAGATGATACCTTCGAGCTAATCAAGCGCCTGAAGTCCGAAAAGAAAATCATCCTTACAACCATTCAGAAACTGAATACGGCAATCAAGAAGGACTTTTATAATAAACGGATTCAGGAGCTGAGGGATAAGAAGTTTGTGATGATTTTCGATGAGTGTCACCGCAGCCATTTCGGCGAATGCCATCGCAACATCGTCGGGTTCTTCAGGAATCTGCAAATCTTTGGCTTTACCGGGACGCCCATATTCAAGGAGAATGCAAAGCAGGACATCACCACATTTGAAGTCTTTGGCGAGTGTCTGCACAAGTACATGATTAAGGACGCTATCTCTGATGAAAATGTTCTCGGTTTTTTGGTGGAGTATTATCAAGGGAAACTGGATGCAAACGAGCAGAGCGATGTCCGGATGAAAACCATCGCAGAATTTATCGTTAAAAACTTCCGAAAATCTACTTTTGACGGGGAGTTTAACGCTCTCTTTGCGGTTCAGTCAGTTCCGATGCTGCTGAAGTACTACAAGATTTTTAAGGACCTGCAGCCGGATATCAAGATTGCAGCTATTTTTACCTACGCTCCCAATGCCAGTCAGGATGATGCCAAAACTGGAATGAATCAAGGTTTTGAAACCAACGAGGTGCGTGCGGACGAACTCCAGTCAATCATGGATGACTACAATGAGCACTTTGGCACTGCATTCACCACGGACAATTTTGGTGCTTACTACGATGATATCAATGAGCGAATGAAGAAACGCAAGGCAGGAATGGAGCCTATTGACCTGCTTATGGTTGTGGGTATGTTCCTAACCGGTTTCGATGCCAAGAAATTAAATACGCTCTACGTGGATAAGAATCTTGAATACCACGGTCTCCTTCAAGCATTCAGCCGCACAAATCGAGTCCTCAATGAAAAGAAACGTTTCGGTAAGATTCTTTGCTTCCGTGATCTGAAGGGAAAGGTGGACGAGTCTCTAAAACTTTTCAGTGCAGGAGGAGAGGAAAAAGTATTACGTAAACCATTTCGTGAGATAAAACGGGACTACAACGAATTAAGCGAGGCCTTCCTGCAGAAGTATCCCACCATGGAATCAGTGGATGCACTTAAGAACGAATACGATAAGAAGAAATTTTTGCTGGCGTTCCGGGATATAATAAAAAAACGTGCAGAGATACAGATTTATCAGGACTTTGATGCCGATGACCCAGGCCTAATCCTCTCCGAACAAGATTATAATGACTATCGTTCCAAGTATCTTGACATGACGGTAGGATTCATCAAGGAAGATAATATTGATGATCAACATCTTTTTGAGGAACCCGCAGGCGAGTATCTAGATGGGGGCACTCTGGAGGATATCGACTTCTGCCTCGAACTCCTTCATAGCGATGTTGTGAACGTAGCCTACATCCTTTCCCTTATCAACAACCTGAATCCTTCTGATGAAGATTACGAAAAGAAGCGTCAGGAGATTCTGGACACGATGATTAAAGATGCAACGATGCGTAAGAAAACGCAGCTTATCGACGGCTTTATCAAGCGCAACGTGGACTATGATAAAGAAGGCTTTCAGCGGGCCAAGGCGGATGGAACCATGGATTTGGAAAGTCGCCTGAAAGAGTACATTATTGAAAAGAAAACGGAGGCTGTTGAAAATCTCGCTATGACGGAAGGTGTTGATCCGGAGGCACTTGGAAAATATCTATCCGAATACGACTATCTTGGTCGCGAAAAACCTGAAATCATTCAAGAAGCCGTCCGCAAAAAGAAGATGGGACTGCTGGCCCGTAGCGCCACAGTTCGCCGCATTGTTGAAAAATTACGCGAAATAATAGATTTGTTTAGCTGGGAATAATAACTTACGATATATGAGTGAAGAACTGCAACAGCGCCTACGTACCCAATTATGGGAAGTGGCCAACAAACTCAGGGGAAATATGACCGCTGGTGATTTTATGTATTTCACCTTGGGCTTTATTTTCTACAAGTATTTATCCGAGAAGATAGAGTTATACATAAATGACCAGCTAAGCGAGGATAATCTTACTTTTAAGCAAGCTTGGGCCTCCAAACAAGAGGATCTGAAGGCTGAAATCCAGCGTGTCTGCATAGATGACCTTGGTTATTTCATAGAGCCAGAATACCTTTATTCTTCAATCATAGAGAGTATTAGCCATAAAGAGAATATTCTTCCTCAGTTGGAACGCAGCCTCAAGAAAATTGAGGATAGCACCATCGGTCATGAAAGTGTTGAAGATTTTGGCGGCTTGTTCTCCGATATTGATCTTGCTTCTCCTAAACTAGGCAAGACTGCTGATGACAAGAATAAGCTTATCAGTGATGTTCTGGTTGCCCTCAATGGTATTGATTTCGGCCTTAGCGATGCCCAGGATATTGATATTCTTGGTGACGCTTACGAGTATATGATTGGCCAGTTTGCCGCCGGTGCTGGCAAGAAGGCCGGGGAATTCTATACTCCTCAGGAAGTGAGCACGATTCTTTCTGAGATTGTAATAACTGGCAAGACTCGCCTAAAGAATGTATACGACCCGACTTGCGGTAGTGGTTCTTTGTTGCTCAGGACTGCTAGGGGAGGTAATGCGGATGAGATTTTCGGTCAGGAAAAGAATCCAACTACTTTCAACTTGGCTCGTATGAATATGTTGCTTCATGGTGTCAAGTACAAAGATTTCGATATTCAAAATGGTGATACTCTTGAAAAAGACGAGTTTGGGGACAGACAGTTTGATGCTGTAGTTGCCAATCCGCCGTTTTCTGCCGAATGGACCGCTGATGCCAAGTTTAACAATGATGACCGCTTCAGCAAGGCTGGCGTTTTAGCTCCTAAATCCAAGGCTGACTATGCGTTCATTCTTCACATGATTTATCACCTCAATGATGGTGGCACTATGGCTTGTGTAGCTCCTCATGGCGTTCTCTTCAGAGGTGCATCTGAAGGCAAGATTCGCCGCTTCCTCATTGAGAATAAAAACTACATCGACGCTATCATTGGCCTTCCTGCCAATATCTTTTATGGCACTAGCATTCCAACCTGCATTCTTGTAATGAAGAAATGTCGCAAGGAGGATGACAACATCCTCTTCATTGACGCCAGCAAAGAATTTGAGAAAGTTAAAACTCAAAACAAGCTAAGAAAAGAGCATATCGACAAGATAGTCAGCACTTACCGTGAGCGCAAGGAGATTGAGAAATACAGCCATTGCGCCACTCTTCAGGAGATCAAGGATAATGACTATAACCTCAACATTCCGAGATATGTTGACACCTTTGAAGAAGAGGAGGAGATTGATATCAAAGCCGTAATGAGCGAGATCAAGGAACTTGAAGCCAAGCGTGCTGAACTTGACAAACAGATTGATGTTTACCTCAAAGAATTGGGCATTCTTTGATCTCCAATCTTTTTTTTAAATCATTAATCCTTAATCAAGTTTTTAACTGATAGACAATCGTTATGAGTGATACTCAAAAAGATACAAAACCTAATGTCCCGAATTTGAGATTCCCAGAGTTTCGCGAGGAATGGAAGAAAACGGTTATTGGGAAGTTATGCAGTATTGTCGGTGGTGGTACACCAGACACCAATAATAAAAATTATTGGAACGGGAATATTCAATGGTTTACCCCATCTGAAATCGGAAAAGATAAATATGTTTCAGCCAGCAAACGAACCATATCATTTGAAGGTTTAAAGAATTCTAGTGCTAAACTATTGCCCCCATTTTCTATCCTACTTTCTTCTCGTGCTACAGTTGGGGAATGTTCTATCAATCAAAAGGAGTGTTGCACTAATCAAGGTTTTCAATCTGCGATACCAAATAATTCTATTGTTTCCTCGGATTTTCTTTACTATCGCCTTCTTACTCATAAACGAGACTTTATAAGGAAAGCCTGTGGATCTACATTTCTTGAGATATCAGCGAAACAGATTGCCAAGATCAACACTTATTTGCCAACAAGAACGGAACAGGATAAAATAGCATCGCTCCTTTCACTAATAGATGACAGAATTTCTATCCAAAACAAGGTGATTGAGAAGTATGAAACCCTAATTAAGGCACTTCGTCACCATCTCTTTTTAACTATAGAGTCTGAGAAGGAAGTCACCATTGCTGATGTTCTATCATATGAGCAGCCAACAAAGTATATTGTATCAGACACTGAATACTCTGATAAGAAAGACTTAACACCAGTACTGACGGCAAACAAGGCATTTATCCTTGGCTATACAGAAGAAACTGATGGCGTTTATGATAAAGGCCCTTGCATTATTCTGGATGACTTCACCCTGGATTCCAAAATTGTTGATTTCCCATTCAAGGTAAAGTCATCTGCCATAAAAATCCTATCAGCGAAAACCTCGGTCAGTTTGCGCTATATTTATGAGTACTTGAAATTTCTCGACCTCAATACCGAAGAGCACAAACGTCACTATATAGCAGAGATTGAACCGATGATTATAGAACTCCCAGATGAGGGAACGATTCAATCTATTGCGGGTCTATTTGACCGGTTGGATCAACGTAGAAAAGGACTTGAAAGTGACCTGCAACTGCTCAAATCTCAAAAGGATTACCTGCTAAGGACAATCTTCATATAAACATTCCAGAGAGTAAGTATGCCTTTGCAGACTGGAGGTTTTGGAGGACTGCTCTTTCAATTCCAATCTTGGCATCAATCAACTCAAGTTCCTTTGCTAAACGCTTCTGCTCATCGTAGGCCGGACAATAGAGGGCCTCTTTTCCGTAGTCCTTGAAATAAATGTGCGGGATTGCCTGCCCAGTTCGATAAGTCTCAAAGCACACATTCTGTAAGGCATAGTAAATGTATGGAAGATAGACTCCTTCTTTAGGTGTCATTGAATTCAGCGTTCCCACAAATGAGTGAGGACCACTTACATAACGTAATGAACCGACGCCGGAGCCGTCTTTAGTAATCAAAATCGAATCTCCCCCAGAAAGAGCATTATCGGTAAAACCGGATATTCCAGAGGCACCGTATGAGGGAATAGTTCCATCCTCTGCCAGATCACTCTCTTTAAGAGTGGAGGATGAACAATGCACACATTCAGATAGCTGAGTATTAGGTGTACTCTTCCCTATTATCTCGTAAGCTAGTGCCTTAATTAAGGATTATAGGTGCCATAATACTATATGAATAAATGAGAGAGCAGATATGTTTTCTGCTGCAATAAGAACTCACGATATTTCATCTCATTAATTTTCTTAATTCGAAAACACTTTAATGAGTGGGCAATGCCGTTTTGAATCTCGATCTCTGGCACAGGAACCGGCATAGACATAAAATCACCTACCGCCATATTTAGCAGACCATGATTTCTCGCTCCTTCAACAGAAATATCTGAGACATGCTTATGCCATAAGTCTGTCTCGAAATATAGTTGAAGATAATCCGTATTGACACTGCTTTTTATAGGGCGGAAACAGATGTACAAAGGAGAAAGTACACCTTCTTCGTATAACTCAAGATGCTTAATTGCGCCCCAAGGATGGTCCGTTGAATAACTTTTATTATATGCAAAATCACCTTTCTTTAAAAGAATGTAATTGGATAGATTCTGACTTGCGACAGATTTGTTAAAGAAATCCAATTGTGAGATAAGGCCTTCTCGCGCTGAAATAGTTAAAACATTATTACACAGGGAGTCGTCATTTCTGGTTGCAACCCTTTCAGATATCATTGATAGAGGCTGGAAAGCCGTCTTCAAGGTCTTAAATACATGAAGGACAATCTCCTTTTCAAGTGATATCAAATCCTTAATCACCTTGTTTTGGATGGAGATTCGTTCGTCTATTAGGTTTAAGAAGCTACTTATTTTTTCCTGTTCTTCATGAGATTTTGGGATAGAAGTTTTCAATTTCATCCATTCTTCAACGGAAATCGATTTACCATCCCTTATTCCATAAGTAACTATTTTTAATGAGTCTATGAACTTTGGGGACATAAAATAATCCCGAAAAAATCCATAAGAAATTGCCTCATGAGGATGAAGTATAGTGTAGGCTGGGCTACAAATTCCCGTTTTATTTGAGAATGCGAACCCCCCTTGAAATGATCGTAAGTGAATGACGTATTCTCCGGGTTTAACAACTTTGTATCCAGAAACACTCTCTGCATCAAATTTGATGTCGATACCTAAGCTATTTCTCTCAACCATTCCTTCTGTTTGGCTCGCAGAGAGAACAGTACTGTATTGCCGTGATTTATTTTTTTCTTTTGAGATAGAAAAAAGCCTCTCGTTGATGCATTCTTCCCATTCACCCTCAAATCCTGGGAATCTCAAATTCGGGACTTTAGCGATATAGTTGGGGGTTCTTATGGCTTAGCCAGAACTTTGTGTTTTTAACCCAATTTCAAGTATTATGGAAAAGAACACAACATTTAGAGAAGTCGTTGCTTTATGGAAAGCCGACAAGAAACAGTATGTAAAGAAATCAACCTATGCAGCTTATTGCTTGCTCATTCAAAGTCATCTAATGCCAGAATTTGGAGAGAAGAATGATATTCTGGAAGTGAATGTGCAAGACATGGTGAATAGAAAGCTTGCCTCTGGGCTCAGTCAGAAGACAGTCAGAGACATTCTCGTGGTACTCAAGATGATATTGCGGTATGGAGCAAAGCGTGGGCTTATGGTTATTCACCAGATGGATATTGTTTTCCCAACGGAGCGAGAGAAGCAGGAAATAGAGGTGTTGACACTGGCAAATCAGCGTCAGCTAATGATTTATGTGAAAGAGCATTTCACCTTCCTCAATTTAGGCATTTATATCTGCCTAAATGCAGGGCTCCGTATCGGTGAAGTCTGTGCACTCCAGTGGGATGATATTGATGTTGCATCAGGTGTAATACGCATCGACAAGACCATCCAGAGGATCTATTTGGTTGATGGAGAAGAAAAATACACAGAGCTTATTGTGGATAAGCCTAAGACCAAGAATTCAATCAGGGAGATTCCGATGACAAGAGATTTGCTGGCTTTGGTACGGCCTATAAAGAAAGTGGTACATGGTGATTATTATGTACTTACCAATGCTGCTAAGCCAACAGAGCCACGAACATACAGATGTTATTTCAATAAGCTTCTTCAGCAATTGGGGCTTCCAAAGATGAGATTTCATGGGCTTAGACATAGTTTTGCCACTCGCTGCATAGAAAGCAAATGCGATTACAAAACCGTCAGCGTGCTTCTTGGTCACTCCAATATCAGCACAACTCTGAATCTTTATGTCCATCCGAATATGGAGCAGAAAAAGAAATGTATCAACACGATGAGTAAGATGTTCAAATAACCATCTGTATAATTCTGTCCCCAAAAATGTTCAATTTGTTCTTTGTAATTAAACATCTTGATTTAAGGCTCGATGGCCACGGAGAGATTCACTGAAAACGAACATAATCAACAATATAATCCGATAAGAAGAAGTATAATAGAGTTATGCAGGGCCGTGGTGGCAAGTATGCAAAGACTTGCAGGGAGAACGGATCTGTCCATGAAGATTGGTTGCTAATTGTTGAGTGATGCTATGATAGACGCAAGGATGATTTTGCAATCAGTAATTGCAAAATATCATGATTCCCGACTTGTTCCACGCACTGCGTGGAACAAGTCGGGATAAGCAGCATAGAAACCGACATAGTTATTGACTTTATGCTTCGTGCAATGAAACTCCACCCTATGTTGAACTAAATTATCTCTCCAATCCTTCTGTTAGGAACCTCCTAAGATGAAGATGGATTATGCCATTGTCATCAGACTTTGAAACCAATGGAGTCATAGAGATGACATATTTGGGATAGTTGTCCTTGATGGCACGGAGATTGCCAAACTCACGCTCATAGGTGTTATCGTCGGCTATGATATAAGAAGCCTGTACATATATCCTTTCGCCTGTTGGCTTTGTGCAGACAAAATCAACCTCACCCGCCTGGAGTTGGCCGACCATTACTTCATAACCCAGACGTACAAGGTGATTGTAGATGATGTTCTCTATCACCTTTTCAATATCTCTCTGTCGCGAACCACCTATAAGAGCATTGCGAATGCCGTTATCTTCAAAATAGAATTTATCGTTGCTCTCAAATATCTTCCGTCCGTGAATGTCATATCTGTCCACCTTGTGGATCATATATGATTCGCACAGATACTTGGCATAATTGATAATGGCAGTGGAGGTGATGTTTTCACCTTGCGACCGCATATACTTTGCTATGCTGTTGGCTGAAATGATTTTCCCTGCATTGTCAGCAAGGAAATGTACAAGGTTTTCCAGAAAAGGCACATTGCGGATTTTATTCCGCTTGATAACATCCTTCAGCAATACGGTACTATAGACATCCATTTGGTATTCCCGTGCATCCTGTTCGTCGAGTCCTATCTTTTTTAAGCCAGGCAACCCACCAAACTGAATATACTTTGCCAACGTATCATCACTGTCGGGCAAGTTGTGAAACTCCATAAACTCCCTGTAGCTTAGTGCCTGGACATAGATTTCTTTGTAACGGCCACCTATTTTGTTGGCTAAATCGCCACTGAGCATGTTGGAGTTTGAGCCTGTTACTATGATTTCAATATCAGGCTCCTCATAATAACTTCGAATGCTGTTCTCAAAACCTTCTATATCCTGAACTTCATCTATAAAGATGTAGTTGGTCTTTGTCTTGTCTCGCCGTTCATCAATATAGGCATTCAAGTCCCGGTCGGTTTGAATGTCGGCAAACTCATGTTTCTCCTTGTCAATGAAGATAATGTTTGCATGAGCATCTTCTGCCACTTTATCCCTGAAGAGACGCAGGGTGTAACTCTTTCCAACACGACGTTGACCAACTATGATAATGATGGTGTCCTTACCAAGATGCTTAGTTATCTTGTCAAGATAACTTTGTCTAACAATTGCCTCCATATCTTTCATAAATTAGATTTATTGCAAAAATAATAAATTTATCTTTTATAGAAGATAAAATCTTGTAATCTTGAGAAAATGGAATAAGTGGATTTTTCCTTTGTGGAATAAGGGCAGAAATATCTGCCGATTTGTCCTTTACGGGGCGGATGGATTGGCCGTAGTTGTGGTCTGTAATGTATGACATGACCTGGGTGCTGTGGAACTGGATAGAGAAAGATTTCATATTTGAGGCCGGGTAATGTCCTGAAGAGCGGTAAAAGCCATACTAAGGACAATAAGCGTTAACAAACAGAGTGTGGCGGAAATGCTTAGAACAGCATCCCCCCAAAAAAGGCCAAGCTTTTTGTAGTTTGGATGAATAGCCTTGCATTCCAGCACTTTGGCCGGATTCTATTGCTGCTTCCTCCGGCTTGTGGTGGCAACCATAAACATCAGGGCGGCTATACAGATGCCGATTCCAAGCAGCATGCGGCTTGTGATGACTTCCTTGAAAAGCAGGGTGCCGATGAGGATTGAAGTAATAGGCTCAAAAACACCGAGAACGGCGGTCCTTACCGGACCGATGATTCTTGTGGACAGGGCCAGGGTGAGCATAGATATCATCGTAGGGAAGATGGCAAGCCCGAAGAGGTTCATCGCTGAGGCCCAGGAATTACAGCCTGTCAAAAACGGGGCTTTTTCCGGAATGCTGGTAAAGAGGAAGAGCACGCTGCCCGTCAGTAGGGCGTAGAATGTAAGAGTGTGCTCTGAGATGTGTCTTATGCGGTCCGACACGTTGACAATCACAAGATAAAGTGCATAGCTGAGGGCGGAAAGGGCGGCCAGGATCATCCCGCCTGTATGCAGCTTTACGCTACCCTGCGGCAGGCAGAGCAGAACCACTCCCACTGTGGTGGCGGCAATTGAAAGCCAGGACTGCCAGGTAGGGTATTTTCTCAGTGCAATCATTATCAGCGATACGAATATCGGATACAGATACACCAGGGTGGTAGCAAGCCCCGAAGGGATGAACTTGTAGGATTCGAAGAGGGTAATGCTGCTGCAGGCAAAAAGAACTCCGAGCAACATCAGCAGGCGGAGTTCTCGTGCTTTTATCTTGAGAGGTTCTTTTCTTGCAAGCATCCAGGCTCCGAGTATGAGGGCGGAGATGAAGTACCTGAAAAACAGCATCGTTGAAACAGGAACCCCAGCCTCCAACAGCGGTTTGCCGAATAGAGGGTTAAGGCCGTAGGATACTCCTGCGGCAAAGCCTGCCAGCAGTCCTACGGCGGTAGAATTCCTGAATCTGATGTCTTGTTGTATCAATGCGTTTTTCAGCGGAGAACCGCAATATTTTTTTAGTCGTCTATGTCAAAGACATTGAAGTTGCGGTCAAACTTGAGTTCCAGACCGTTGGAAATCTCAATCTCATATCCGAACCGTTCTTTGTCTATCTTGGTGACAAGCGCTCCCGGATAGTTGTTTGCTACATAGGTCTTGATCATTTCCGAAACGATTGCCTCAGGAACTGCAGCAAACTTGCAGTCAACTTTGTCCCATTCTCCGCGGCGGGTGAACTCCACTTCAGCGCCATCGTTGAACTTGACTTCGTACTTTGCTCCGTCCTGCTTTGCGTATGCAACGGTCTTGTCAGCAAAATATGTCTTGATGAAGGTCTGTGTCGGTGCCGGAAGCTGGGTTACAGGGATAATCTTGTCGTGAGCGCAGCTAATTGCGGTAAAAACCAGGCATACAGTCATAACTGAAAGTAGTCTGAAGATTTTCATGGTCTTGAATTTTTTTAATTTTGGGAAAGATAGCAAAAAGGTCATACCTTTATACAAAAATAGTTGCATTTAGTTTCAAAGGCGGCATTATGGATTGGGAACGTAAAGATTTAGCGGTTGAACGGAAGCACAGGATCGGCTGTAACTGCTGCCAGGCGGTGCTGCTGGCTTTTGCGGACGAAATCAAGGAGTGCTGGAGCTCCCGTAAGGCAGCAGAATGTGTTGCAGCTGGAGGTGTTTCTGCCGGAGATGAAATCTTCTTGAAGGCTTTGGGCAGCGGTTTCGGCAGCGGAATGGGCGGTATGGACGCTACCTGCGGAGCCCTTGTCGGTGCGGGTATGGTTCTGGGGCTTCTGGACGGTAATGCTGATATAGAAGCTGGAGACAAAGCTAAGATAGATGGCTCTGAAACACTTCCAAGGAAGTTAACATCAGTGAAAATGCCAACAGCACTGAAAGCAAGGAATCTCAGTGCTGAATTCAAGGAGAAGGTTGGTGCTCTGCGATGCGCGGACATCAAAGGTATTCACATAGATCCCCAGACGGGGAATGTTGTCAGAGGGCAGGTTCTTTGCAGCTGTGACGACTGCGTCCGCCATGCAGTCCAGATAGCCCAAAAGTTCTTGGACTCAGATCGCTGAGAATCTAAACTATCGACAAAAGCCATAGAATCCAGAACGCCAAGAGCTAGTGCTTTGTCCGCTGAAAGGAGAAAGCACTATGTGTGCGTTATTAGTAATGTGTTTATTTTCAGCTATTTGTTGAATTGAAGGGGTGCTGCTTTTGCATACCCTCAATTTCTTAAAATGCTGAATTGTAGGCGTTTGTGAAAAACGGCCTCTAGGCTTCCACCTTCATCTCATAGGTCCTGTTGCGGCGGGTTGTTGCTGGTGCTGTTCTGTTGTGGAGGGTTGTTGTTGTTCTGTTGCGGCGTGTTGCTGTTGGTGATGGCATCTCAGGGACGCTCTGCATAGGGTCTGCTTGCAGCGTGTTGCTGGCCTGTTGCGGCGTGTTGC
>Ga0247609_10001852_pt1 | contig 23720 bp, 18 predicted proteins | sample 172DNAGHGlowgp2_FD_193487 | JGI IMG/M metagenome (GOLD analysis project Ga0247609, IMG submission 193487) | Sheep rumen microbial communities from Palmerston North, Manawatu-Wanganui, New Zealand - 1728 DNA GHGlow gp2 | ecosystem: Host-associated > Mammals > Digestive system > Stomach > Rumen ...
CCCCAAGGTGAACCCCGGAAGGGATGAGCTGGAAGAGCTGGCAGACCAGATATTCTACGACATGTGGAGGTCGCTCAAGTACATCAAACCGAACACGAAGCCGTACAGCTACGTGTACCTAGCGGGGATAACGGCGGTCTCCACGTACTACTCGAAGAAGATACGCGAAAGGCAGAAGGTCAAGGCCATCGAGGAGCACATAGACGAAGTCTACCGAGAGTACATGGCGGAGACGGCAGATCCGAAGACGCCAATCCACCATCTTGACGCATAAAGGAAAGCCCAGACCGTGACAGTCTGGGCCTTCATGTTATTTCATGTTAGCGAAGCTTAGTCGTTCACTACCTTCACCAAGTTGACGTTGGCATCCTTGATGAGCATGTAGGAGACCGCACGCGGTTCCACAATACCGGCAAGGTAAGTCGTAGTCCAACGGGTCACGTTGGTACCGGCGAGCACGTCAACACCACGGTTCATGAACACGTGGAGACCTTCGTTCACGGCATGTTCGGTTTCTGCGTTGGAAGCGTCGATTGCGTCGAGCGTTTCGAATTCGTAGGAACCGTTCAAGCGGACAAGCGCACCGAAGTAGTTGCCAGCTTCCGGGAAGCGGACACCGTTGGAGGCGGCAGTGTTGAAGGCGGAGATAGCGGCAGACTTGCTAGCGCCGAATGCTTCACCAGCAGCAGTCGCGAGAGAACGAGTACCACGACCGATCCATTCCTCTTCCGTGATTGCGCGGACAATCATGACGCCATTTTCGGTGGAGTCCTGGATTGCGACGAATGCACGGTTTTCGGAAGTGCGGAGACCGATGAGGTCGCAAGCGTACACGTCGTTGAACCACACGACAGAACCCTTCGGGAACTTCTCGTTCACGCCACCGAACGTAATCGTGGCGATACCGCTGGATGCACCGGCGTCAGAGTATTCGACGGACGAGCAAGCGTTGACGGCGTCGGAGAGAGTCTTGGAGATGTGGACAAGCGGAAGTTCACGGCAAGCACGAACCTGTTGGCCAGAGTAAGTACCGAGCAATCCCTTGGAGAAGATCGGGTCGGCGCTGGTCGGGTCAAAAGACTTACCGGTGACGGAGAGCTTGGAGTTGATCATCGGGTGAATGAAGAAGTACTGGTCTTCATCACTGATGGAGTTGAGGTAGTTGTAGGCCGATGCGAACGGGCCGTAACCGATACCGGCGAAGGCAGTGTCCTGCATGCCGAGGTCACCGTCATAGTACGTGCCGATGACACCCTTGTCGACTTCCTTGCCGAGCACGCCGTTGATGGCGTCAGCGACAGTGTTCTCGATAAGAGACTTGCCGTTCGGGATGGCGGCTTCGACGTCCCAGTTCATGTCGGTGATAGGTTCGAGAAGGTTGGTCTTGATCTTCTGGTTGGAGACCTTGAGCACCTTTTCCACAGTACGTTCCTTGAGGTCTGCCGGCATGCCGGAGACGTCAATGCCACGGCAGAATTCACCGTTGTCTGCAATGACAAACTGGTACTTCTTGCCGTTACGCTTGTTCTTGAGGTCGTCCTTGATGAACTTCTTGGAACCGACAGTGAGATATGCAGCGGATTCGGCTGCACGGAGAGCTACGAGCTCGGTCTTTTGGCTGGTCTTAAAGGTATTAGCCATTTTTAAGTTTCCTTATAAAAGAATTTTACGTTGTTATCCACGCGGATGCTGGCGCAAGTAGTTGTTCCAGTATGCCCTGTCGTGGACTGGTTCGGCACCACGTCCCGCGTTGACCGTCACCTGTTTTCCGATAACCGGAAGAGGCGCTGGTTTCGGTGGCTCGGGAGCCTTTGTCTGTTGAGGAACTTCCTCGACGCGCTTGGACTGCTTGCCTTCGATGATGTACTGGGCGAGCGAATGGAGTCTGGCCTGTCTCGCGTTAGGGTCACGGTCCTGGAACACGTAACCAAGCGCATTGCTGTCTTCCATCAGTGCCTTCAGCACTTTCGGATGTTGTTCGCATCTTGCCAGGTACTGCAATACCACGTTTTCCTTGTCGTAGGTCTTGAGGGCGTTCTGGAATTCTTCACCCCTAGTCTCGAGCAAGTCGTAGTATTCTGCCTTTTCGGCTTCATCTGCAAACGATAGGTTCACCCGGCGTTCGCTTTCTTCCCTTTCCATGTCCGCCTCGGAACGCTCGATGAGCTTCTTGTTGGCGTCCAGTTCGCTCTTCAGCGACTGTTCATGGGTCTTGTAGTCGACATAGTCTTCCACCTTGTTGTCGAAATCGGCGAGAGTAAGACCCTTGTACTTGTCGAGCTCCTTCTGGAGTTCCTCGTTACGGGCTTTCAGTGCCTTGTTCTCTTTCTCGGCGGTCTTGCGGCGTTCCTTCTCTTTCGCAAAGGAATGCTTGACCCTGTCCTCGTGGGAATATTTCTGGCTTGGCGGACGGTTGTCCTTGTCCTTGTCCTTGCTTTCTACCGGCTTGTCGTCCTTCGGCTGTTCTTCCGGCTCCGGCTTCGTCTCTTCCGGCTTCTCTTCGGCTTTAGGCTCTTCTGCCTCCGGCTTCGGTTCTTCCTTCGGTTCCTCTACCTTCTCCGGTTCCGTCTTGGACTCCGGTTCGATGACTTCTTCCGTCGGCTTCGGCTGTTCCTCCGGCTGTGCGGGCTCGGCTTCGCGCTTCATCTTTTCGGCTGTCATCTTGTAAGCATCTTCTGTTGATATCATGGCGGCTAATTCCATTTAAGACCGGTTTAAACTTTGCACTGGAAGGAACCGGTTTCCTTCCGTTCATCATGAATAAGTACAGCTATTTCCAGAACGTGTGGAAATGTTTCTCGACGTCCGGAGAAATTACCAGCTGCTCGACCTTCTTGGCGGTGGCTGCGGTGTTACCCGATGCCGGATAAAAATACGCCTTGGATGGATTGCTACGGAAATAGATGAAGGCGCCGCCCATCCTCGGCTCGATGCGCGATATCATCGTGCTGGTCGGATTGAGCGGAAGCCTCGGCTGGTTATCGTTATCCCAGTATTCCGGTATGGTGTCCAGCTCGTGTTCGGCGGCACGGTTAGCCGCGAACGCGCTGGGGAACATCGAGCCGACAAGGGAAAGATACTTTGCCCGTATCTGTGCCCTCTGCTCCTCCGTCTGCCGACGTGCGGCGAGACGGTTCGCGTAGTTCACGGCGTTTATGTCGCCAAGCCCGAAGTTGAACGATATCATCCTTCACCTCTCACGGCCATGTCGCGCCTTTCGGTCTCGTTAGCACGTTTCTGGAGATCGATAAGCATCCGGTCGGACTCGTTCATGGCCTTTATCTGGTCGTTCTCGGCCTGTTGCATAACCTTGGCCGCGTCAAGCTGGAGCTTTCCGGCGTCCACTACTCCGGACTGCTGCAACTTTGCGGTTTCCAGTGCCATGCGGTCCTGTTCCTTCATCTGCTCGATGTTCCATTTGAGGATACGTTCCTCACGGCCTTCCATCAGAGAGAGGTTGGCGGCATCAAGCTGCTTCTGGAGTTCCTGGTTCTGGGCTCCAACTTCGTCCAGCTGTGCCATAGCCATGTCGAGAGTCTGCTTCATCTGGCTGAGCTGGTGCAGGGCTACCGGGTCGGCCTCGCTGTTCTGTTCGAGGAACTGGAGGTTCGGCGGAAGGTTGGCCACCATGTTTCTGGAGATGTCCTCGCCCACGTCGTCCTCGAGGGTACGTGCAAAGTAGACGGCGAGAATGCCCTTCATTTCTTCCGGACATACCGCCGACAGGGCGCTGAGTTCCTGACGTGCCTTCATTTGTCTGGTCACGACGGACGGGCCGTTCTCGAGAGAGAACTGCAAGTCGGTTCCTCCGGTAAGCATCTCGATGAATATCTTGGCGAGAGTACGGCAAGAGGTAAACGCGTTGTTGTAGTAGTTGGCTGTGTTCGATTCCTTCGAGGTCTGCTGGCGTAGAATTTCCGTGGCAGTCTTCTCCGGTGCGGACTCAGGGATTCCGGTCAAAGGAACACCGGTCACGTCTTCCATGAGGGTACGGCAAGTGGTAACCGTGGCTTGCAAGTCACCGGTCGCGAACTGTTCCGTAATCGGAGTCGGAGCGTGCTCGCCTTTCCAGAGAACCACGGCTGAATCCTCGTCGGCAGCCTGTGCGTAGTAGTTTTCAAGTCCGTCGATGGCGTCAACGTTGATGATGTAGTTCGCCTTGACGGAGCGACCGCAGCGTTCAATCAGCGTAGAATACGCGATGTTGGCACCGAGTTCTAGCGACATCGTCTGCTGGATGATGCCGTTGTAGTTAACTTGTTCGTTCTCGAAGATCTCGTTTCCGGCGATGCGGATAATCGGGATAACCTTTATGGGAAGCACGGCTTCCTTCACGACCTTGTTGCCGCAAATCTGGTAATAATGAACCCCAGAGTCTTCCTTGACATAATATGACACTAAAGCTACCTGGTCTACCGGGCAAGTCCACTGGGACAGTCCTACGGTCGATAGTAAGCCCTGCGATGCCGGGTAGTTCATGGGAACCACGTCATCGCCATAGAGACGCTTGGCCTTTCTGATACCGATAAAGTTCACGATGGCGCCTTCTTCGGCATCACTTCCGTCCACAGTCATGATAGCCGGGTCTAGCGCGACCGTCTGCGGATGCTTTACGCTTTCCACGACAATCATCGGTTCGCCGGTGAACTCGTCAACGTCCACGGAAACCACGAGGAAGCCGTAGCCGGTAAGGACTGCCTTGCGGAACGAGTCCTGGATGCTGGTCTTCACGTCGTTGCGCTGCTCGATTTCGTCGATCTGCTCCTGTATCTGCTTGAGCTCCGGAGCCGACTGGTTCTTCAGCTCGGTATGCCACGGAGACGCGCTCATCGGGCTTGCGATGGCGTTGCACATGACGTTCCAGTTGTTGAGAGCGAGACAGAGACGGTTCTTGCCGCTGCGGTAATCCTTCTTCATGCCGTCAGTCCAGAACGAGCCGGAGTATGACTGGAGGTCATCTGCGGCACGCTTCAGTGTCGTGGAGTAACGCTTGCTGGACTTGCGAAGGAACTCGTTGCACTGTTCGATGATTTCTGTATTCTCTTCCATACAAAATTCCTTTTTGCATTAAATTACTTCTATTCGTGCTTGTCCAGACATTCGTACTGGATTCCCATGGACACGTGGTAGTCGGTGAAGCTGGGCAGATTGTTCAGGCTGAAGGACAGCGACCCCTTGAAGAATCTCGGGTTCTTCGAGGTGGCCAGCGGTGTAGCGGACAGGTCGTCCCATAACGGCATTACGCCCCACGTGAAGCCATCGACATAGTATGCGCCCAGCAACGCGTCGTGGTAACGGTTGTACTGGTACTCCCCGGTCGAACCATCGTCCTCGAGAAGCTGCGGCCATGCCACCAGCTTCGCCCTGACTTGGAACCTGTCGGTACCGATGCGGAACATGCGTATCGTGTCGAACAGAGGCTGGCTGTACCAAGGGAACGTGTAGCCGGACGGACGACCGTTCGTGTCTGAATCGGTGCCTCCGAGCACCATCTGAGTGAGATGGTAAGGTTCGGTAGGGATATCCGTGGTGCTGGCCATCGTGCTGTGGTGGATGGTGAACTCGTGCACCGCCACCTTGGTCTCGTACGGAAGGAAGCCTCCGCTGTTGTTCGAGTACGTGTAGATGTGGTGAGAGTCTACCAAGTCAAGGTTCGTTCTGTCGATTACGATAGGTGAATCCACGTTGGAGCTGTTGTTTGCCCAGACTCCGTGAACCACCGTACCGGCGACAGAAGGAACCAGCGAGTAGTACGCACGTAGGTCGCAGTGCGTCATTTCCACTTCCGCAATCTGGTGCACTGTGTAGTGCACCACGTTGCTGGCAATCGTACTGTGACGTACAACATATTTGCCTCGAACGGTCACCGGAATAGCCACGTTGCATCCGTCCATCGCTACATCGCCGTTTACGACTACGCCGTTACCGCTGAATGACGTGTCAACCGCGCCGAGCGACAACAGATACGTCAGCTGGTTAACGAAACCCAAGGTGGAGTTCCGGATATTGATAGCCGGTTGCATGCCGACACCGACTTCGCCTGTTCCGGAGAAGGTGACGGTGAGCTCGGAATCCTCGACCGTAAGAGCATAGTTCCCAAGAGCGTTGACTGTCATGTTTCCACGGCAGCATTCTAGGCCGAGAGACACGGTAGCGTCATGCACGAATCCGTCGAACAGAGCGTTCTTGATAAAGATTCCGTCAAGCGAGATGGTGCAGTGCGCGTCAAGAGTCTGCATGCAGACGTCGATGACCGGGTCTTGCTGCTGTGAACGGAGCACGCACCACAAATCCATGCGGTCTGCGAAGTCCAGAGGCTGGATGGTGCAGTTGTTATCTATAACCGGAGACAGCGACTCGTTCGTGAACATCGAGGCACGGAGCACGCAGTTCTGGAACGTGTTGTTCGCGAGCTTTCCGTCTGACACAATCTGACAGCGTATAAACGTCTTTCCGGCTGTAGGAACCAGCACGGTGACGTAGGCGTCTTGGTAGGTGTTCTTGACGGTGGACGAATCGATGTACACCTCGTCATAGGTTATCGCATCGCGAAAGTTCCACGAAGTACGTATAACCTTGCAAGACACAGCAGTCTTGCCGTTTACGAACAAGGGATTGCCTTCCCAGTCACCGTAGAACTGGCTGTTCGCCTTGTCAACGAACTGTGTTCCACGTGAAACAACTATGGGATTGCGGCTGTTCACGTTGAGTGCTGTGTAGATAAAGTAAGGATTCGATACGGATCCGTTGAACCACGGGCTCAACGACTTGGAGTTGCAGTAGTTCACCAGCTGGACGATACGCGTCGTGTGGTCTACGTCAGCTAGGGCGGAGTTCTGCGGGAAGATTCCGAAGTGACGCGAGTCCACGACTTCTTCAGGAGCTACGAGCTTCCAGCGTCCAACCTGTGTATTGTAAGCCTTGATGACGGAACCGTTGTCGTCATCCTCCGAAGAACCGCCGTCCCAGATGTACTCAACCGGAGAGCAGTCGCCTCCGTCGTAGTAACCGAGAAGCGTGACGATACGGAGGCCGTCAACAGAAGGAACGGTCGCTGGGTCAAGCTCACGGAGGTTCCTCATGGTTGACAGTGCCATCGGGCTCACGCTGTCGATGTGGATTATACGTCCGTCTTGGCTCTCGACCGTGTACTGGAGAGACCACTTGGTCGTGTCCGAGGTATCTATCGAGATTTCCTCGACATCGCTGAACCGGCCTTCTCCGACATACTTGTAGAAGTAGGCACGGACATCCGAGTTCAGGAAGACCTGTCGGGCAGTGCGACCGTTGATGTTGGTAAGGATAGGGTTGGCGAGAGCAACGCCGTCGCTGTCGTAGATGCCGGCGACGGTGGTGCCGTCCTTGACGTTGAACTGGACGCATCCGAGCAACGGCTTACCGTTAAGGTCTAGGTAGGTGTCCCATGTATCAAAATTTCTCATCGTTATCTTCCTTTGAATACGGATTCGAACGCCTTGGCCAGTTTCGGGTTGTCCTTCTTCAAGTCCTTGAACCACTGCGCATCCCTGTAGTCGCGAAGCTTGTCAAGCGTACCTTCGGCAACTGCGGACGGAACGTCGAGCGGATTCACACGCATCGTGGTTTCCATAGCTCCGGCGCCTCCGGCCAGCATGCTTCCGATATCTAGGTTACGCTGTAACCAGCTTTCGGCACGTCCGGCGTCCTTGGCATACTTTGCAGGGAACAGCATACGGAGCTGTGAACCGATATCCTTTGCCGCTTGCGAAGCCCTTTCCGCTTCGGCTATGTCGGAAGCTGTCGGCATGACTGTCTCCGGACGGACATAAGGTTTGGCACCCTGGGCTCTCGTATAGGCGTTGAGGTTCTTGCGAGGGTTACTGCCGAACACGAGGGACATGAACAAATTAGGGTCAGTTTCTGACAGTTCCTTCAATACTTTGTACTGGTCAGAAGCCATCCAGTCATGCTGTCTTGCGAAAGTCTCAGCATCCGGAGCATAATTCCAGTCACGTTTACGCCTGTAAACGTCGCTAAGTTCCTTCTTCGCTTGTTTGTCGGTAAGCTTCTCACCAGTTCCGATGATGTCCGCAATAGTGAATTTCGACGGTTCTTTAGCGAGCATGTTGTTTTCGATGTTTTCGGCCAAGTTACTAAGCAGACTGTTGTCCGGATTTACGCCGATAGTCTTGAGCTTCGACGCTACATCGTTTTCAAGATTCTGCATATAGTCTAGCTGGGCTGCACCCATCTTGCTTGCATCCTGTGCCTTGAGCTTGCGAAGTTCAAGAACGTCCTTGGTCAGGTCGTCAAGCTGCTGGACATAGTCAGTCCGATAACCACGGGCTCCCTTTACCAGTCCGCGTCCTAAATCCCTCATGCCGGGAACTTTAGACAAGAAAGTTCCAAGGCCAGTCATGGCAGCCGGAGTAGTTCCACCAGCCAGACCCGCACCGATAGCCATGGAGGCAATCTCCTCCGGCTTGGTCTTGTGACCGAACACCCGGTTAGCCAGCATCTGGCGACCAGTCTCTGCTCCCATGATAGTCGGTATTGCAACCATCGGGTTCAGCCCAACCGCACTGGCTTCCAGAGCGTTTGCACCGAAATCGACTATAGCTGCGTTACGTACTCTGGACTTGTCCATAGGAACATCGTTCAAGGACTGGTAAACAGCTTCCTTGTATGCCGTAGGATTGAGCGTCCGGTTAAGGAAACCCAAGAAACCGCTGGAGCCTTCATCGACAGCCTTGGCTCTCCCTTCGAGGATTGCCTTCTCCATGTTGGACAGTTCCCTCTGCTGGATGGACTTCTTGGCACGTTCCCATCCTTTGTCGCCGTACTTGTCCTCGATTCCCCACACCCACGCATTCTTTTCCGTGCTTGGCGTGGACTTGTCGAAGTAACGGCGGAGGAATTCGTCACCCGCCTTGAGAGAGTCGTTCCCAACGACACCGGCTGCTCCGGCGAAATCGTCCAGCGTCGGAGCCTTTGAGTACATCGAAGCCTTGGATATCCTCGCCTCTGTTGACGGAGTTACTTCATCAGCGTCAATCAAGGCTTTAGCCATGTTGGCTAGATACTGCAAAGGATCCTCGTCCTTCTGGAAGAGGTCCTGGTGATCGTACAGGAAGTCCAGCTGCTTTGGGCTGAATGTCTTCCGTGCAAGCGAATCTATAGTTGGCAGTTTATCTGACATCGTTACTCCTTACTTGAAGCGACGGTTTGACTTGCCTTCGGACTTGCCCTTTCTGGTCTTTGCCGCCTTGTACTTTTCACCGTACTCGTTCTTCAATACGTCGCTGTACAGTTCCCCAAGGTACTTCTCGACCCTGTCCCATTCCTTGTTCTTCAAGGCGTCGTCAAGAAGCTTCGTGGTTGACGAATCCTTGTCAGACTGGAGCTTGGCTTTCCTGGAGGCGAGACTGCGGCGTACCTCGACAGCCGTCTTGGAAGCCGGGTCGTCCGCGTGGTTGCGGATAAAGTCTGCAAGCCATGCGTCCTTGGCTTCAACTGCGTCCATGTCCTCGTTTCCAAGGAAAGTGGAATAGAGACCGAAGTCTTCCTTCAGCTTGTTGTAGTCGTTTCCGGCACCTTCCATGCTGTAGTCCTCGAGACCGGTAAGTCCTTGGTTCTTTGCATGGGCTATAGCGAACTTCAATGCGGCATCAGCCATAGCGATGTCCTTGTCGGTAGACATAACCGGGAGGTTCTTGCGCTGTGTGAACGCGTCCTGAAGCATCTGCATCGCCTTCGCCTTGGCCTCTTCCTTGGACGAAGCGTACTGCAACGCCTGAAGGCCACGGTTGAGATCGTTCTGTTCAGCTTGGAACTTCTGCGTGGCTTCTCGCTCGGAAGTCTGGAACGCTTGCTGTGCTTCACGTGCAATCTTGTTCTGCTCGGCCTGGTTCATCAGCGAGTAGATGCGTTCTAGTCCGCTAGTGTCGTGGTCGAGGATTGCCTTGGCACGAGCAGCCTTGTATCCCAATGCGTTGCGCATAGAAATCTGCTGCTGTACTGCGGCGATGTCTGCATCAATTTCTTCGATCGGTCTCATTAGTAAATTCCTCCACCACGGTTCATGATGTCGCTGTAGGCCATCCGGCGCTTCAGTGCATCGGCGTAGCTGGGTACCGTAAACCCGTACGGAACGTAACCCTTCATCCCCATAACTTGTTCGTAAGAGACTCCGGGGCCGTTGCTCGGGCCGGACGGAGACATCGCCGTCTTCAGTCCACCGCCAAGCATGAAGTCGCGGTAGCGGTCGTTCAGAGCCTCTCCGCTGCGTTCCATGGACGTACCGAGCATTTCATCTTGTGCCTTCTGGGCTGCAAGCCTCTCCATCTGGAGCTTCTTGAGCTTCTCGTCGAGGTCATCGTCCTCACCGGCATAGCCCACGGACTTCACGAAGTTGTTTATTGACTTTACGTTGTCCGCAATACGGGCGTTCTCAATCTTGGTTCTCTCGCCCTGACGCTTCAGCGCGTTCTCAAGACCTGCGTTGAGAATCTGGGCAAGGTTGTCTCTCGTATAAATTCCTGCCATATTCTGTCACCTCCAAATTAGTACAGCCCCGCCATCGCTGTTGCGTAGGAAGTCTGCGAACCGATACGGTCTTGCTTTGCCTTGAGCATGTCGCTCATCTGTGCATCCATAGTTGACACGTAGTCGTTCGCGAGGTTTCCGGTCAGAGAAATCTTCGAATCCATAGCCGCACGTCTCTGTGCCAGTGCGTTCTGCATGTTCTGGATGTAGTCGTTGTACTTGCCGTACTCGAAGTCACGCGCATCCTTGTAGCGACCGTACGCGTCGTTATAGAGCTCGCGGTTCTTCTCGGCCACTTCCTTCGCAATCTGATAGGCCGCGCCAGAACCTCTGCCCACACCCGCACCGGCAGCTGTGTGCTGCACCTGTTCTGCGGTGTCTCCGATGATCTGCTGGTAGTACGGATTTACGTAGTCGTTGACAGAGCCGACTGCCTTCTCCGTGTCGAACTCACCCGGAGTGTAGTACATCTGGTTAGGGTCGTACGCGTCGACAAGGCCGCGATAGTTCGCCACGTCGTCAGCGTTGCCGAAAGCACCGAGGCGCTTGTCGTAGTACCTCTCGATATCGTTGAGGATATCGGCGTACTTCGAGTCGGTAGAGCCCTGCATCGTCGTAAGGTAACGGCGACCGTTCTCGCGTGATTCAGCATCGTTATGCGACGCTATCAGATTTCCGAGCAGTCCGGTTCCGGCCATGATGGCTGCGGCGGCAACTGGATAAGGCATAATTCCTCCTAGTTAACAGCCCTTAGCTGTAGAAAGCCTTGGGCGGAAACCGTCGATCCAAGGTCAAGTGAAATTGTTGAGTCCTCGACCGGTACCGCAGTACCGTCAGAACAAATTAAAAATCCGTCATATACTTCTGGTAACGTATAACCAGTCACCTTCGCGCCTTTGTACGCAATGACAAAGACGACGTTCTTGATTACCGTGACGCAACCCCATTCCTCGCCTTCGACGCCGTACTTCCCCTTCAGGGCTTCGACGTTCTGGTTCTGCTCGCTGTATCGTACAAGTTCCTTCATACAAGCTCCTAGATGAAGTTGCTGGTCGGGCTGAACTCGACCTTGAGGTTTTCGATACAGAACGGTATTCTCTCGGTAGTCGAGATTTCCAACGTAAAGTACTTGCCCAGACCAAGATGCCAGAGCATCGTAGACCAGTCGTATGCGCCCTGCTTTCCGAGGAACACGTCCTCGTAGTCGGAGAACTCGGCGCCGTCCCAGCTGTAGCGGATGGCCACGCGAGGGTTGATGTCCCTCTGGCCGTCGTTCGGCGTCTTCGGCTGACCGTCCATGAGGTTGAACAGGTCGAGCGTATGCTGGCCGTTGTTGCAGACAAGCTCGATGCAGTCAACGTAGAACGGACATCCGTTGCTCGTCACGCATCCACCACGGCGGAGCTTGAGTATCGGACGGTGGTTATACTCCTCGAACGTGTGCTCGTCCATGTAGCAGAGGTCTGAACCGCAGCTGACCATCGTCTTGCCGTATGCGAACGTGGCATGACGGTAGCGCCAGAACGTTAGGTTGTTCTTCTCGTCGTAGGAAGCGCGGCGGTGCCACGACTTCTCTCCGAGGTCGTACACGTAAGTCATCTTGTTCGCTTCGAACGTGATGCTGTAGAACGTGTGGCGGTGTTCTTGCCAGATGCTCGAATAGGCCTGTTCGGTATTAGACATGAGCGAGAACTCGCGCTCGATGTCAGAACTTGACACGCGCTCGATGGAGTCCCCGCTCATCATGAAAACGCCGTTCTCGCCAACGTCAGAAGATCCAAGGAAGAGCACGGTCTGCCCCAGCATGGCCAAACTGTTCGGAGCCTTGATTCCTATGTTACCGGCGGCATTGTCCGGGCTCGTGAATGGCAGATTCTTGTCGTTGTTGTACGAGAACATCTGCCAGCTTCTCGGGCCGAACGTGTAGAGGCGCGAGCCGTTGCTGATAAGCGCTGTGGTGTTGTCGGTGCTCCATTCCGAATAAGTTATGAAACCCTTACCGTTGGTCTTGGCCAAACGGAACCAGTCCCAGTCCCTCTGGTTATTGGTATCCAAGGTTTCACCAGGATACTGGATGCTGGTGTAAAACGCGTCGGTTCCTTTATCATTAATGACAAGGTAACCAAACAAGTATGCAATGTGGGTCGGCTGGATGGCGGTAAAGTCGTCGTTGATACGGGTAGGAAGCTCGATTGTACGACAGTCATGACGCTGCTCCGCTACGGACAGGGTAGTGTCGACCGTATAAAGGTTGACTCCATCCACGAGGCAAAGACGCGGATTCACCGACCCCTCGCCTCCTGTTTCAACAAACCGGCATTCGCTCGTGGCCGTGTCGATTCTCTGGATTTCGTAAGCAGTGCCGTCGTCCATGAATAGATATAGGACGTTGCCGAACACGCCGTAGAGCTTCGGGTTTCCGTCCAGACCACGGCTAACCCGATATAGACCACGGCAGTCACCGTCTAACCTACCAGCAAACCCAACCGTTCCGCAGATTGAACGGACAAGCAGCTGTGTGCTGTGGTCGGTAGGATGCTGCGTCTCCGGATACATGTTGAGACTGTCGGCAAGCCCCACCTTGACGATCTGGCTACGCGTCGTACCGCCGGCGATTGTCTGTACTAGTTTAATCTGACTTGCCATGGCTTACCTTATCTGAACTGCACACCGGCGAGGATGTCGTACGCGGTGAGCTTGCGGTTGTAGGTGCGTTCACGCTTGACCATTCGGGTATCAGCCTTCGGAGTACGCACGTTGGTTTCCATGATGCTCAATTCCTTCGCAAGACGTTCCATCTGTGCGTCGTCAAGACGAGGATAGGTGGTTGCGAGCGCATAGGTAAGGGCAACAATCAGGAGTTCCAGATAGGCGTCCGGGATGCGGATGTCATCGTTGATGTCAACCTTGAAGCCTCGGTTATACGTAACACCGAGACCGATTATGCCGTTACCGGTATAGGACTTCGTACGGATGATGAACTCTCCTTCGGCCATTTCCGTGTAAGTCCACACGTAGTCCGCAGCGCTCGCCCTGTCGAAATCTTCGAGAGGGAGGAAAGAAAGCTGGAGCTGTTCGACCAGACCGCTGGGACTGGAGTTTACGAAAAGCGTACAGAGTTTTTGCACGTTCGGAATGCGCACGTGTCTTGCTGTGGCGTAGTCGGCCATCTGCTGGTCGTCCACGTCGAACTCGTCGAAAGGACGGGCTTGCCAGATGGGAGCTGGCATAGAATCGGTAGCCACGTAGACTGTACCGGGCTGACCGAGAATCATGGCCTTCACGCCTTCGGCTACGTCGTCAGCGTTCGGAATGTTGAGAGGATTCTGTAAGTCCTCGACTGAATTGAAAAATCTGTGGTTCTCTCCGGCGAATAGGTCTTCCTTGTTGTATATATGGATAGTACGAGCCGCCGGAAGGCGAGCCTTTTGCTGCGTGAATGCTAGAAGCGACTGGTTGTTGTAGCGGCTTGTGATTCCCTGAAGTAGGCGCAAGGCAGTCTCGACATAAGCGTCGTTCGCCTGTTGCTTTCGAGGGACAACGTTTGCCCTGCTCAGTGCTTCTTTGATAATGTCTCTAACTTCCATCTTGCACCTATATTGTTCTACTCACAATAAGTACAAGATTTTTGGACTACCGCATGAAGCGCATGAGCCTATTGGCGACGTCGGATGCTTGTTTTGCTGAATATCCGCTGACTGTCGAGGCTTCGCCGTGGTTCTTTGCGTATAATGCTAGTGCAATGGCATCTGCCAAGTCCGGAGAGCGGCCTCCTAGCTGCTTCTTGACCAGCTCTTTCGGCAACAAGGCTTGACGCCCACGGTTGTCGATGCAGTACTGGATTGCCAGGAGTTCGACCTTCGCCTCCTCCGGAACCCAGAAGCCTTGCTTGATTGCCTGAGCAAGCTCGATAAACATCTCAGTTCTGGCATTCGGATAGAGCTTTTCGTTGAACGGCTTCTGGGAAAAGTTGACACCAGTCATATGCATCTGCTTCGCTTCCAAGAGGTCGATGGCTCCTTGTCCATAACCACCAGTTTGGTCGCCGCATGCGGATACCGGGTTCCAGTGCTCCCATGCACCAGAAATCTGTTCGGTTTTCTGCTGGGTGTTCAGGTCCGGTGCTCCGAACCAGTCCACTACGCCTGTGTCATCGATGACCGCAACCATGTTCGTATCGACACCCAAACCAGCGAAGTCGGCACCGAGCCAGTACCGCTTGTCTGTGCTGATAAGCTTGGCCGCGATAAAGTCCTTTCGCATGACAATCTGGGAAGCAACGTCGAAGTCGAAAATTTCGCCCAGCACTTGCTGTCTGTAAACATTGCTTCCTTCGATGTAGCGGTCTTTCAAGGACTGCTTGAACTTGTCCGAAGTGAACTTGTTGTCAAAGGCGGTGGCATGGACTACGCATTCCGGATGTTTCTTGCAGAGCTCTGAAAACCAGTTCTCGGCAGCCATAGACTGCGGAGACGAAATCATTCGGCTCATAGGCTCATACTTGCCACCACGCATACGGTCTGACGCGTACTGGTAGCATTCTTCGGGGCAGTAAGCAGCCTCGTCTATTGCCAAGATGTCAATTTCTGACAGACCTAACATGGCCTCAGGATTCTCGCCCGAGTATCCGAACAACGTAGAATTGTTAGCCAAGGCAAACTCTTGCTCGCTCTTGTTGTAGTCGTAGCTGAGATGCAACAGATTACAGACAATCTGTAGTTCACGAACCAAAACGCGCTTGAGCGCCTTGTGTGTCTGTGCAATCGCTATGCAACGGCATCCGTTGAGACGAACCATCTGCATTATAAGCCACCAGGCCAAAGCTCTAGATTTTCCGGCTGAAATACCAGTACACGCGATACGGAGTTCCGAATCGAAGTCCGGGTTGGTAATCACACGTCCTTCTGAATCTTCCTCGACACCTATAAAGTCGGCTTGCCAAGGACTTAGTCCGTCCTTTTGCTTCTTAGTGGACGATTTCGAAGTTGAATTCGACTGTCTTTTTTCCGGAGCCGCCATTGGAACCGCCTTCCGCAGTCGGTTCGGTTGCTGTGGCTTTTAGCGACATTTGCTGTTTCCTCGCTGCCCAGCGGTCGGCGTCCCTGCGTTCGAGAACTTGTAAGTAACGCAAAGCCAGCTTATTGTCAGGATTGAGAATAGTTTCCTTTGTCAACAGCTGACGAACAAGCAACAGTTTGGTTTCGTAGAAGTCCTTGGGAATTCGGTCGACGATGGTTCCTGTCGGTGCGAAATGTAAAGCAACCTTAGCCCAGTCACCCAAACAATCAGTGCTGAGCAGAGCCATCGTGAGTTCTACGTTAAGTTGTGGGACAACGAGCCGCTTTCCGCCTTCGCCTATGCTTGTAGTAAGCGTGACGTGCTTGAAGTTGGCATCGAGCCAGGAACTCAAGGTACTCTGCGGCACCTTGGCTTCAGCTCTTGCTGCTTGCTTCTTGCCTGTGACTCTATCTTCCATACACTTGTAATAAGTACAAATAAAAAAGAACACAGCTACTTGCTGTGTTCTCTCTGCTGGCGTCGCATTTGAACCATGAACGGAGTCCACATGTCCGGGTCTGGTTTAGCTTGCATCGCCGACTCTGGAGACTTTTCTATTTCGGCTTGCTTTTGCTTGGCCAGCTGCTTTTCTTCTCTTTTTCTCGCTTTACGCTCACGATCCCGCTGTCGCTCGCGCAGGTACGCTTCAGTTCCTTTCTTCGGATGGGACATCATCAACCTCGCTCTTCAGCGCCCACTTCCAGCCAAATCCGTCTTTTCGCGGGACCTGGACGCAGTCGGATTTCTTAAACCACTTACCGCCGATACGACATTTGCCTTCGGCCCATTTGGCCTTGTAGTCTTTGGTCGATGTAGTGGTCACTTTCGGCCCATCACATCCGTTCAGCTCTTCCTTGAGATTGTTGAGTCTTTCGAGCACTTCAAGTTCAAGCGCTACGCGTCCTTCGTCCTTGTCCACGCGCCACAGTGCAGCTTGCATGACTAGGTCGCTGAGATACTGATATTCTTCGAGTTTGGTCATTGTTTTTACCTTCTTCGGGGTCGGAAAGAAAGAAAAAGCCCCGCACCACCAAAACCCCTAAGCAGTGCGGGGCGAAGGAGCCATCCCCATGGCTATAAATTATTAGAACGGCAAATCAGAGTCCGCTTCGTCTTCCGCAGTGTCTGCGGTGGACGACTTGTCGGCTTCTGCGGACTTCTTGTCGTCGGACTTCTTTTCGGAGAGCTTCATGCCGGTGTAATATACGGCATCCTCCACCTTACCATTGTAGATTTCTCCGAGGAAGTACGGAATTTCTTCGTCAGCCTTCGGCTCGATCTTGCCAGTCTTCTTCGTACACGGATGGAAACTCGTGAGGTTCACGAACTTCTTTTCCGGGTCTTTCTTGGAAGGAACAAGCTCAAGCATAAGAGCCGTGTGAGCACCAAGGAACTTTTCCCATACGATGGAACCGTCTTCGGCGACCTTCTTACCCTTCTGGAGGATATCCATAATCGCTTCTGGCGTGTTCTGGCATCCAGTCCAAGCGGTAATCATCTTCGCGAAGTTCGATTTTTCATAGAAATTCAAATCGAACTGCTTGCTAGCGATGTGCCAGCGGACTCCGTCATCGTCCTCATACTGGAAGATGAACCTGTAGCCCGACTTCACCTTGCCTTCGTAAGTGGAAGTCACGCCCTGGATACCAACTACGCAAGCCGGATAGAGACCGGACTCGATGTTGGGGGTCTTGTTGGAAGACTTGGAGGCGTCTTCGAGAGCCTTGTTAGCGTTAGCTTGAGCAAGCATCATAATGCATTTTTTCCTTCGCCGACGGCTGGCGAACAAAGTTTTCAAGTAATCAGCGACGGAGGCCGTCATTTCGTCACTGATATAAATATAGTATATTTTGTTCCGTTCGGCAACTATTTTTCCGAATTTTCTCGCATAAATTTCTGGAACTGCACGACATCCTTGATTTCCACGAGGTCGCCCACCTTTTCCTTGAACGCCTTGATACCTTCTTCGGTTTCGAGGTCGGCTTCGAGGATGTCGGAGAGCGTGTGGTTGCGCCAGAACACCGGAGCACCGCACTGGAGCAAGTCGCTGCCGAGCAGTTCTCTTGCGGTATCGGTCATCGTTTTGAAGCACTTGTCCACCATCTGCTGGTCGCCTTCGTCGATCTCGAAAAGGATGGCATCGTGGATGGTGGCGATGGCCGGAAGACCCAGCTCGTGGCACTTCTTGATGAGTACGCGCAACAGATATGCCCCGAACCCTTGGAACGGGAAGTTCATTTTAACCGTGTCGCTCTTCGGCTGTTCACCCTTGTAGCGGATAGTGCGGCACATAAATGCGTCCGGGAAGCAGATGGTCTGGTACTTGAGGCTAGTCGGAGCAGTCGCGGCTACGAGTCCGGATTTCCACTTGAACGCCTCCTTGAAGACCTTGTAGTTGAGGTCATGCACCCAGCGTTCGGACTTCGCTTCCGGAATCCCTGCGAGCGACGCCAGATGGCGGAAACCAGCACCGTAAGACCACGCCAATGTAAACGTCTTCATCGGCGAACGGATGTCGCCAAGCGACTCCTTCCACTTCTTGTCGTTTCCGGGGTCTGCGTTGTACTGGTCTGTCGAAATCTGTCCGAGCTGCCACGCCATCCACAAGTACGTGTCACGTGCATTGTACACTTCTGCGTACTTGGGGTCATTGCAGATAACCGCCTGAAGTGCGGTCTCCTCCGCGTGGTAGTCGATTTCCATCAAGACCTTGCCCGGCTTAGGGTTCAACATACAGTACAAGAAGTGGGCAAACCCAGGAACGAACCCCTGCGAAATCTTAGGCTGGCATCTGCCGGTAGAGCTGGACATCGGACGCAGTGAGCGGTACATAAGTCGGCCATCCACGAGGTTAGCCAGCCACGGATCCTTGTCCTTCACGAGGCCCTGTACCGACGTGCAAGACTTGTTGAGGTGGTACAAATCGCCAGCGAAACCCTTGATGTTCTTGAAGTCCTTGAGGAGCTTGGAATCGGTGCTGGGGGAACCGTTAGCCGTCCTTGGCCATTCCTTGTCCAGCTTCTTTTCCTTGATGAACTCTTCGAGCCACGAGTAGATGGAACTGAGCTTCCGTGTAGCCTTCTCCGCACCCTTGAACTGGGAGAATGCGAAGGTGCCCTTGTACTTGTCTTCGAATTCGCGCTTGAGCGTCATGAGCATCTGCGGAACCTTGGCCTTGAGCTTCTCGCAAGTTTCCACGTCCACCGGAATTCCACGGCTCGCGATCTCGGAGCTGCAGTTCACGACATACGCAAGGTCGACCAATGACTCTTCGCTGAAGTTGCAGTCGCGGTGAATTGCAAAGCCGTTCTTGATAAGCTGGGCGTACATACGGAGAATCGTGTCTGCAAGAATATGCAAGTACTTGGTGTCCGATGCGCAGTAGTCGAGAATGTCGACTTCGTGTCCTTCGGTCTTGTCAAGGATGCAGTACGAACGGCATTCCTTCTTGTACTCGATATCGATCTGGATGTCGCAGTACTTCGCAAGACATTCGGCAAGCGAGCAGTTTTCTCGTGGATTGGTGAAGAATGAATTTGATAGGATGTAGGATTCGAGCCAAGTGTCGCGCCATCGAAATGTGGTTGGATCTAGTCCGAGAAGCTTGAAGCACTGTGCCTCAGCGAGTTCCATAGCGTGGGCGACGAACACGAACCTAGTACGGAATGCCTTCAGGTGCCTTATGAGCTTGGCGGTATCCCTTCCGTCACGGAGCCAGTATCTGGCTTCCTTTCCGTTCTTGTCGCAGATTACGCAACAGATGAGGTGCTCGATGGTGCCGCCGTTCGGTGCGGCGTGGTATTCAAAGTCGATTGCTAACTTTTCCATGATATTTTCCTTTGGACGTCTTACGTGTGCGTCCTTTCTAAGTTTATATAATTCTCAAGGAAATTTCAAGGGGTCGGAAGATATTTTCTGTAACTTCTTGGTTACATTTGAGTGGTGTAACTGGGTGTAACAGGTACCTTTTTCGGCGTCTCCGTCAGATTAAAAGGTAGGGTCGGAGAGTGGTATTTTTAGCTTTTCGCCATAAAATAGACCCCCTTCCTGTTACACCCATATCAATCGGGCTGGAACCCTTGTGGCAGTAGGGCTAGAAGTGTAACAGGGAGGGTACCTGTTACATCCCTGTTACATCCCTGTTACATCCCTGTTACATCACAACTTATCAACAGTGTTGATTGGCAATGTAAGTAAAAAATAAGAGTCTCCGAATATTACGGAGACTCCACGGTATGTAAAGGGAAGTTTACTTTTTGATCCGGATACCGCGTAGATGCGCTGGTGTCTGGACTACTTTCCCATCCACACGTTTGGCCTTCCGTGCAACGAACTCAACCCCACGGTTGAGCAAGTAAGCCTTGATTCGACCGCCGTAGAAGGAATTATCTTCCGAAAGACCGTACATCTTGGCTTCCGACTTGTACGTTTCGTACACTTCATCTGGTGCAGCGGTGAAGTCCTCACCTTCTCCGAATTCGAAACAAGTATCCATCAGTCGTGCGATGTTGAATGTTTCGGTGTCGGTAAGTTCCGCTTCCATGGCGGCTTCCTTTTCGGAAGAAATCAGGATATCCGCACGTGTAGGAGCAAGACGTTCGTAGACTTCCCAGCATGACCCAAGGAATGCCTCAGCTTCATCTTCAAGTTTCTGCTTTAGCGATGCGTCACCGACCATGATGTACGATCCGTCTTCACGCTGGCGGTAGTTGCTCATCTTGGCCTTGTCGCTGTCCTTGAGTCGCTTAAGCGGAATGTACAGACACCTTGAACGCTGGTTCTGTTCGTCGAAGTTGATTTCTGGAGGCACATTGCCACAGATAAGCAGTTTACCGATAAGCTGTGCAGCATGGCTGTCCTTGCCCTTGCGTTCTACGTCAACGATGTCTCCGCCAGTAAGGTTGTGAACCCACTCGGTCATGAGGATCTTGGTGTTCTTGTTGTCGGCTACTACCACCAACCGTTTCCCTTCAAGCTTTGCAGTGCCGAACTGGTTCGTCATGGACTTCGAACCGCTGATGGCTGTAGCCGCACGGCCTAGCACCTTCGCCAATGCTCCGGAAACTTTCGATGCACCCATGTTGCCGAAGCCGTGGATGTAGCATGCTTGCTTACCGGTATTCTTGGCGTCCAACAGCGAACCGCACCACGCCATGAAGTATTCCTTGTCTTCCTTCGGATTCTTGAATGATTCTTCAATCCAGCGCATCCATGTCGGGCATTCCGCTGCCGTATAGTCCTTTCGGATATAGCAGAGCGTCGGTTCGTTTGGGTCGTTGCTGATCGCGCTGATATGTTCTATCTGTCTGTCCTTGTTTGCGATCAAGTTGACAAACGTCCGCTTTAGGTATGCCGTCGGAGTAAGCATCTTGTTGTCCAATCCGTCTCCACCTGGGGCCAGACGCAGACCGACGGCCTTACCATCTAGGTTGTTCGTAACGAGCGTATGGGCCAAGATGCCGGAATCAATCGCGGCGGCACTTAGATACTTTCCGGTAATCTTGTCCACGGGGTAGGTCTTTTCGTCATACAGATGGGTCTTGGTTGCCTTGACCATGTTCTTCGTGAAGTACTTGTTCACGTTGTCAGCAAGGCTTTCGGTTCGGCCATAGGCGTTCGATACGATGTCGTCTGGGTCTAGCGCGACTACCTTGTACTCCTTTCCGCCATTGCGCCTTTCGGAAGGCACTACGATGATCTTCCTTCCTTCATCGTCCCATGAGTGCATCGTGTCGCCCCAGCACTGGTCGTCGACTTCCGACCACCGCGTCGCACCAAGATCATAGAAGGTCTCCAGCCATAACGTGAATTCGTTCAGTGCCTTGCGTGCCAGACCTTCGACCACGTCAAGGAATCCTTCCCACTGGGACTTCGCATCCTTCAGTGACACGAGTACGTCTACCAAGTCAGCATCGAAGTTCAAGTCCTTCAGCTTCGCCTTGACTTCCAGACCAAGCTTGTCGCCTTCCTTTACTGAACCGCTAGGCTTGTGAATCCAAGCCGTCTCCGAGTTTACTGCTGGTTCTAGTCTCATCTGGTGGAGCACGACAAGTACTCTCGCCAGAACCTTATTGTCTTCTGCAATCTTCGTTGCCGCTTCGAGCAACTGAGCTTGCGTTATCTTCACTGCCATTTTTGCCATAGAGGCTCCTGTGTCGTAGTAAATTAATTTAAAAACTTGTCGACGGCACTGTCAACAGCCGGTGCTTCTTCGAGCATAATCGAGTATGTGTTATCCGAAAGGCGGTTCGCGATCTTGATTCCGTATGCGTTCGCGATGATGTACCACTTCCTACTGCGGCTGACGCTCGTGTAGGCTTCGGAAAGGTCTACGATGGACTGCCAAGCTCCGTTGGAATCCCTCTTGTTAGTCACGCGGTCAACGATGTACATCACGACATCTGCACCGAGACTCTGGAGCTTGTGGATGTTCCTTGCTCTACTGAGGTAGATGGGAGTCTGCTTTTCGGTGCATTCGGACTTGAGCACGGACAGTTCGCATCTGGGGAACTTGATGGTATAGCATTCCCCGTCGTCGCCAGTGATTGTTCCGACAAATCCGGAATAGACGGACTCGCGCCCTCCGTTCTTGGGGACATCCTCACGAGCGGAAATCCACACGACTTCGTCACCCGGCTTGAACCCCATATCGATATCGTAGTCACCAAAGAGCGTTGCCGACTGCTTCTTATTCACGAGGCTGCGGACTTGGATTTCTGCAGCGAGAGCCTTGAGTTCATCGTCTGAGGAACCGCGTTCCTTGCCGATGAACCATCTGTTCACCGCGATGATTATGTCCTTTCTGAGGCACGTCACGGTAGCACCGTACTTGTAGGCGGTGCAGAGCTTGCTGTACATGTATCCGGACTCCAGACACTTTGAATAGAGTTCCCTTGCAAGGCTGGCATTTGTCTGTGCGTCCTTTCCGCTAGAAGGCATCTTCTGGTACTTCCAGTCCTTGCTGTACAGCATCTTGTTATCGTCACCGAATTCACGATACACAAGTTCATGCTTCATTCGCACACGGTCAAGTCTGGCCGCAAGCTCCGGACTGTCTTTAGCTCGCATGTTAGCCTTGAGGGTGACCGGCTCTATGAACTTGAGTGCATCGCTAAGCGGCGAGCCCATTCCGATAGGCGGGAGCTGCATGAGGTCTCCAATTAGGATTAGGTACTTGCAGTTCGGAAGTCCGTTTAGATGGTCGTAGTCCATCATGGATGATTCGTCGACGAACAGGACGTCCACGTCTTTGGGCGCAGTGGGAGCGCATCGGCACCAGTCAATCGTACGGACATCCTTCGAAGCAAGACACTCGATAAATTTATATTCAATGTTCTTGCGAACATCCGAACGGACGGTCTCACAAGCCACGCCAGTCGGAGCGACGACCGCTACCGAGTACCCTCGTGAAATCAGTTCCTTGATGGCGTAGCTGAGGGAGAAGGTCTTTCCGCTACCGCCTGGGGCGATCACTATCGACATACCGCTGGACAGACAGTCGTTGATGGCCTTCCTCTGTTCTTGGGTAAGTGGGCTGTCGTCCTCAAAATCTATGGCGATCGGGCTTACGTCAGAGTGTCTGAGGCTGGCCATCTTCCGAAGTCCGTCCATGACTGCTTTCGGAGCGAATCCTCCGGATACACGTTCGATCACCTTCTGTTCCACTTGTCCGTCAAGGAACTTCACAGCGTCTTCCCTATCCATATGGAGCATCTGAACCACTGTGGTTTCAAGGTCTTGCTCCGACCACCACGTGTTGCTGTCACGCTTTTCGTATGGAGCTACGGCGTTCTTTCCGGCTCCGATAATATCCACACGGAATGCCACTACCAGATAGCATTCTACCGGTAGCTTCTTGCCTTCAATTACGGAGTAGAGCTTCATCGCCCTGTCTACACCGACTCCAGTTATTCGGTCAAGAATCTGGAGGATCAAGCCTTGCGGAGTAAGCGGGTCGGCTACTGTGATGCTGTGGCGATTTCTTGTGTCGTCCAGGATGTCGGCTATGTGAGAGAACATCGACTTGAGTCCGGGAAGCGCGATGGCTGCTTTCTTGACCCCAGTCGGCGTTTCGTACTCGCCTTGTGCGACATAGGAAGACGTCTCAACGTGTTGACGCATTTCCATAAGCCAGTCGT